>Ga0307377_10000913_pt1 | contig 39230 bp, 43 predicted proteins | sample TR3MG_FD_202535 | JGI IMG/M metagenome (GOLD analysis project Ga0307377, IMG submission 202535) | Soil microbial communities from Risofladan, Vaasa, Finland - TR-3 | ecosystem: Environmental > Terrestrial > Soil > Coastal area > Acid sulfate soil | place: Finland: Risofladan, Vaasa | collected... | reverse complement strand
GGAGGCCGGTCTGGCGGAGGGGGAGCTGGAGGCAGATACTGATGATCATGCCCTACGACCTTGAGGCCATCGAGATATCCTCTCCGCATCTCAGAATATATTGCAGGGGTCTTTCCCCCCTAATCCTCGAAATCATTAATTAAGGTCTTTCCAATCAGGCAGCATCACAAGGTGAACTGATGTCCAGCAGGTCGAGCGAATTGGAGGAGAAATGGCAGCGAAGATGGTACTCTTCCAGAATACACGAAGCTGAGATGGATGGCAGACCGAAGTTCATGCTCATCTTCGCCTACCCTGGGGTCACCGGGTACCTGCATGTCGGGCACATGCGCGGCTACACCTATGTGGACGCCATCGCCCGCTACAAGCGGCTGGAAGGGTTCAACGTCATGTTCCCCGTAGGTACGCACGCCACGGGGAACGGGGCTATAAGCTTGGCCGCCAGGATCGCTCGCAGGGACCAGAAGACCGTCGATTACCTTTGCGGGAACACCTGCCCCCTCGAAATGCTCGACGAGCTGGAGGACCCGATAAAGGTCGTCGAGTTCTTCAACGACGTTTATATTAACCAGTATTGGAAACGCTTCGGTTTCCTGAGCGATTGGAGACGGTTCACCTCCACGATAAACAAGGATTACCAGATGTTCATCAGATGGCAGTTCCGCAAATTAATGGAAAGAGGACTGCTGATCCAGAAACCGTACTTCGCGCCAGCCTGCATATGTCATGGTCCAGTGGCCATCGACGCCTCGGAAACGGACATCCAATGCGGTGGCGGCGCCGAGACCGTGGAGTACACCCTGCTCAAGTTCAAATGCGATGACATGTACCTGGTCGCCGCTACTTTACGACCGGAGACCGTTTTTGGCCAGACCAACTTCTGGGTGAACCCTGAGGCCGATTACGTCAAAGTTAACGTCAACGGCGAGGTTTGGGTGGTCAGCGAGGCCGCCTTTAAAAAGCTCACCTATCAGAAGGACGGCCTGGAGAGATTGGAGGAGCTGAAAGGTACCGATCTCATAGGCAAGAAATGCGTGGCGCCGATGGTCCATAGGGAGATATTGACCTTACCAGCGGACTTTTGCGACCCCAACGTCGGGACCGGCCTGGTAACGTCCGTTCCATCCGATTCTCCGGATGATTGGATATCCCTGAGGGCCCTTCAGAGGGATGAGACGACCCTATTGAAGTTCGGCCTTGATGTGGATGAGGTTCGTGCTATAGCGCCAATAGCTATCATCGAGATGAAAGGTTGGTCCTCTCTGCCAGCGGTGGAAGTGACGGAGAAGATGGGCATCGAGGCTCCTGGAGATCCCCGGCTGGAAGACGCCAAGAAGCTGGTGTACAAGGAAGGTTTCCATACCGGCCGGATGAACCAGACCGCCGGCGAATACGCCGGCCTCCCGGTGATGGAAGCCAAGGATAGGATGAAGCAGGTAATGCTCGCATCTGGAGAGGCTGATGTCATGTACGACCTCTCCGAGACGGTGATCTGCCGCTGTGGCGAGCCGGTGGTCATCAAGAGGGTCGATGACCAATGGTTCATCGACTATGCCAATCTGGAGATCACCGAAGCGGCCAAGGAACAGGCCCGGTCCATGGACATCTTCCCGGCGGAATATAGCATCAACATCCATGCCGTGCTGGAATGGTTCCGTGAACGAGCCTGCGTTCGCCAGGGAAATTGGATCGGGACACGTTTCCCGTTCGATGAGAAATGGATCATCGAGGCCATCTCGGATTCAACGCTCTACCCTCTTTACTATGCAATATCGAAGTTCGCCAACGATGGACGGTTAAAGGCCGAGCAGATGACCGAGGAGTTCTTCGATCTGGTTGTTCTAGATAAAGGTTCGTTCGAGAAGGTCAGTGAAGTAACTGGCGTAACCGCGGAACTGCTGCATCAGATCCATGACGAGGTGCATTACTGGTATCCGTTGGACATGAACCTCGGTGGCAAGGAGCACATGACCGTGCACTTCCCGGCATTCCTGTTGAACCACGTGGCCATATTGCCGCCGGAGATGCTCCCGAAAGGGATATTCGTCAACTGGTACATCATCGGAAAAGGAGGCAAGATATCCAAGTCGAAAGGTGGTGCCCAACCGATCCCAGGAGCCGCGGAGAAATATGGGGTCGATGCTCTGCGCCTCTATTACGCCCACATTGCCTCACCCTTCGCCGATGTCGAATGGGATAACGAGGCGGTGGAAAGCTATACCGCCCGCACCGAAAAGATGGAACGGACCTTATTGGACCTCATGACCTTGAATGGCATGCCCAATGATGTGGACGGGTGGCTCATATCACGCATGGCCAGCCGAGTGCTTCGAGTCCGTGATCATATGAAGGGTTACGACCTGCGCTCCTTGGCCACCGAGGTATATTTCGAAGCGTTCAACGATCTTCGGTGGTATCAAAGAAGAGGCGGTTCCAACTCCGTGACGATCTCGCGGGTGATGGACATGCTGCTTCCATTGATGATGCCCATCACACCTCATACCGCCGAGGAACTGTGGGAATCTTCCGGGCGGAATGGAATGGTCTCATCGGCCGCGTTCCCCCAGGTGCAGGAAAACGATGTCGATATCGCCAAGGAAAGGGCTGAGGAGTATCTCAAGGCCATGATGAACGATGCCAATGAGATCCTCAAGGTCACCGGTATCAAACCCAGCAGGATGCTGTTGTATACTGCGGCCCCTTGGAAATACCGGGTGATGAAAATGGCCCTGGACCTGTCGGCAAAGAACGAACTGCAGATACCCACTTTGACCAAGGCGGCAATGACCGATCAGGAGATACGCGGTCACGGCAAGGGTGCCTCGGACTACGCCCGAAAATTGGCCGAGGAATTCATGAAACGCTCCGCATCGGAGATCGAACGGACGGGGCAGAGCTTTGACGAGCACGCCTTCCTTTCCGGCTGCCTCAATTTCCTGAGCGAGGAATACAATTGTCACGTGGAAGTACATGTAGCCGGAGAACCTGGTACACCAGACCCGCAAGGGAAATCTCGCCAGGCCGTACCGGGACGCCCGGCCATCCTGGTTGAGTGAGCTTAATCGCCCCAGCGGTGGAAAAGCTCGTGCGGCTGGTCCAACTGGTCCAATATCTTGCCGACCAGAAAGTCCACCAGCTCCTGAATGCTCTGAGGCTTAGGATAGAAACCCGGACTTGCCGGTAGGATGCACGCCCCATCCTCGGTCAATCTTAATGAGTTACGCAGCATGATCGCGCTCAATGGGGTCTCCCGAGGGACGATGATCAATTTTCTCCTTTCCTTCAAACACACCGCCGCGGCTCTGGTCACAAGATTGTCGGCAATGCCATGGGACACTTTGGCCAAGGTGGATTCGGAGCATGGACAGATCACCATGGCCTGGAAACGATGGCTTCCCGAGGCCACCGGGGCAAAGAGCTCGTCCTCGTGGTATACAGCATCGGCCAGGGACTCGACGTCAGAGACAGAATAGGGGGTCTCCGCCTCGAGGATCCTCTTGGCCGTCTCCGTTATTATGAGCGCCTTCTCCCCCTCAAGCTTCTCTAAAAGCCTAATACCATAGATGATGCCGGAGGCTCCGGTTATCGCGACGACGGTCTTCACGTTTCCAATTAAGGATTGACGCATATTTCAAATCATTCGCTGACATCATTTTATATCCGCGTTGCGATTTGTCATCCACAGCATTCATTTCATAATGACGGAAATTTGCTGAGCTACCGGCCCTTTCTGGACAATGGTACCAGGCGGGGCGCTGCTGGACAAAACTCTTTTATATAGGTACCATATTAGTGGCCGAACATACCCTTTGGTCTAGTCAATATCTAAAATTCATTGAGGTTGGTTAATATGGTTACGGTCTATGATGCGCCCTCCGATAAATTGATTGAAAATGTGGCCCGGAAGTTGAAAGACTCTGGGGCAGTGAACCCTCCTGAATGGGCAGAGTTCGCTAAGACTGGCGTACATACGGAGAAGGCGCCAATTCAACCCGACTGGTGGTATACCAGGGCTGCTTCGGTTCTTAGAAAGGTCTATGTAAAGGGCCCCATCGGCACCTCCAAGCTTGCTGCTGAATACGGTGGATTCGTCGACCGCGGCTCCAGGCCTAACAGGGCCGTCAAGGGAAGCCGTTCAGTCATCAGGAAGTCCCTGATGCAGTTGGAATCCTCCGGATTGGTGGCAAAGAACAAGAACAACGGACGCATGGTCACACCCAAGGGACAGGCCCTTCTTGACAATGCGGCCAAAGAAGTCGTCGACTCCATTTGAACGAGGTGATACACCGTGGAAGATGCTGAACTCTCTGACCTGCGTCGGCGTAAGATGGCTCAACTGCAACAGCAGGGAGAGAATCAGGCCGCGATGGAACAGCAGTCCCAGGCAATGGAGGCACAGAGGCAAGCAATTCTTCGCCAGCTGTTGACCCCCGAGGCCAGGGACCGCCTGGCCAACGTCCGGATGGCCTATCCGGATATCGCCCGCTCCGTCGAGGAGCAGCTCATCAGACTGGCTCAGGCCGGTCAGATAAACTCACAGATAGACGAGCCCACCCTGAAGCAGATACTCAGGAAGGTATCCCCTCAGAAGAGGGAAATTAGCATTGAGAGGTTATAATATGGCACGCAACAAGCACGCCGCCATGAAGGCACGATTGATGAAGAAGATCAAACAGAACCGCCGTGTACCGGCATGGGTCATGATGAGGACCAGCCGTACCTTCCTACGCCACCCTATGAGAAGGAACTGGCGCCACAGCAAGCTTAAGGAGTGATGGAAATGGCAGAGGAGAAAGAGTCCGTCTACAACATACCGATGATAAAGACCAAGATGGTCCCTACCACCGGCCGGTCCAATAGAGCTGTGAAAGAGATAAGAGAGTACGTCGCCCGACATATGAAGGCCGATCAAAAGGACATTTGGATCGACCCCAAGGTCAATGAGGCCATCTGGGCTCAGGGAAGGACCGCACCCCCAAGCAAAATGCGTGTGAAGGCGGTACGTTTCGAGGATGGCCTGGTCGAGGTCTCTCTCCCGTCCGAGTGAGAACTGAAAAATGTTGCGGGTCTCTGACTATAATGGCATAGAGTTCGTGGGCGTTTACACCGTGGCCAACGAGGCCATGGCCCTTTTGCCTAAGGACTCGGATGATCGTTACATAGATGACATCTCCACGGCATTGGTCGTGAAATGCTCTCAAGGAACGATAGCCAGTACCAATTTGATCGGCGCCCTAGTGGCTATGAACTCCTATGGAGCGGCGGTCACGTACTTCGCCACAGATGAAGAGATCAAAGCCTTTCCCGGTCTGACCGTTGTCCGGCTGGAGGATCGCCTCAATGCCTGCGGTAATAACATCCTTGTTAACGATAACGGCTGCCTGATCAATCCGGAAATGAGTGATAAGACAGTTCGCGAGCTTGGGAGGATCTTCAACGTGGAGGTCTTCCGAGGCACCGTGGCCGAACAGAACACGGTAGGCTCGGTCTGCAAGGTCACCAATAAAGGATTGATATGCCATCCCGCCTCCAGCGAAGATGATCTTTCAATGCTGAAACGCATATTCAAGGTGAATCCGAAAATAACCACCTTGAACTATGGTGCTCCCTACGTCGGATCGAGCATCGTGGCCAACAGCAAGGGTGGAGTCGTAGGTTCCCGCAGCACCCCTATCGAACAGGGACGAGTGGAAGAAGCGTTGGATATCATATCGTGATCTTACTGGGAAAACACCCAGTATTCAGTTTTTTCAGGCAGTTCGTCGAGTTCGAAATCAACCTCGTTCCCGACGCGTATGACCTTATCTTCAGGAATTCCACGCAGGAACTCATCAACGGTTTGTATCGACAAAGATAGTCCCCCGACACGAAAGTGCATGGGTATGGCGACCTTCGGTTTCACGGAAAGTACCAGTTCTCGCGCTTGTTGACCATCGATGGTGAAAGTTCCCCCGACAGGTATGAATAATACATCGACCGGACCGATCTCCTCGATCTGGTTATCGGTCAGCGGATGTCCGAGGTCTCCAAGATGACAGAACCGTACCCCACCAATGGTGAATTGGAAAAGAATTACCCGGCCGCGCTTCTCCCCTTGCACATCGTCGTGGAAGGCGTTGATCCCGCGTATATCGACACCTTTGATCTGCCTCGGCGCCTTATCCTTGACGAGGACGTAATCCCCCCTAACTACCCGGATAGCGTTGTGATCGAAATGATCGTGACTTATGAGGACAATGTCCGCCCGCAGTGATGGTGGCTTGACGCCGATGGAACGACCGTCATGCGGATCGATCACTACAGTCGCTGAATTACCGACCTCGAAGCATGAGTGCATGTGCCAGATGAGCCTCACGTGAACGCACCTAATCCTCAGGGAAGAACCTTGCACCACAAGAGGGACAGGTTTTCTCGTTCTTCTCCACAGACTCATGACATTTTGGACAAATAAAGACCTCCCCTGAAATTTTTCGTTTCAGCGACGGATAAGTCATTATCGCTCCAAAGATTATCAGGACCGATGATACGGCGCCTGTGCTCAGACCCCCCAATTTATCAAAGGATCCGAGCGCGGATAATGTCAAAGCAACAAAATATAGCGCGGTTCCGATGACGAGCACGACCATGGCCTTCTGAGCACTGATATGAAATCGTGATCCAAGAGAACGTATTTCGCCTTGCTTTTTCGGTAAGTACCTCGGGAGGATCGCCGCCTGTTCAGTTTTGGTCTCCCCAGTAACTAATGGGGCGGGAGTTTTCCTCTTTGGCGTCGCATTCTTATGTGTCGCCACCTGTTGTTCGACAGGGATGCGTTTTTTCTCCACCGGAACGACCGTAGGTTTTACAGAATCGATTACCGGTGAGGCCTCGGTTATCGGCTCCTCCACGATCTCAAGTTGCTCGACCGAAGGGATCGAAATTTCATCCTTGCTAACCACTTCATACACCGTAGGAGGTTCCTTCAGCGGTTCGATGGTCGGCTCCTCCACGATCTCCTGTGGTTCGGGGGTCTTTATCACAACCGGTGCCAGTACCTCCTCCACGATCTCCTGTGGTTCGGGGGTCTTTATCACAACCGGTGCCAGTACCTCCTCCACGATCTCCTGTGGTTCGGGGGTCTTTATCACAACCGGTGCCAGTACCTCCTCCACGATCTCCTGTGGTTCGGGGGTTGGATCGAGTTCTTTCAATTCCTCGACGATCTCATCGAGACCTTCGATAGCCTTCACCTCGACCAATTTTATCGATGGAGTTTCCTTACGTATGATGGTCGATTCGATACGTCGGGAAGTATTGTGATCCATTGTCTTGGATTCTCCCAACCGAGTGAGAGATTCAAGATCTTTGACATGGGATTGCCAATCGTCACTGATGGTCAAGGATTGCCCGCAGAAATCACACTGCTTGGCGGTTGGTTTATTACGTAACCCACATTTAGGGCATTCCTGAAAACCAGGTTTCCTCTCCATCTCAGTGACGGATACCTCCCTCCCTAATTATATTCTTTTTTACCTGGATATAAGAAAATGATATAAACGATGACCTAAGGGAGCCTCGTTTTCAATTGTTCTATCACAATTTTAATATAGAAGAATGCTGGATTGATATGTTAGATGAAGGTACTGATCCTCAGCGTCGATCGGGACGACGATTTTGGTAAGAAAGCTGGGCTAAACAGCCCCTTCATTGGTCGAGAGGAGAACATCAATGCCGTTATGGCATTGGGTCTCAAGGACGCCGAGGATAGTGATGTCAACACGGTCCTGGCCGCTCTAGGCATGTACGATGAGATGCTGAAGAAAGGCGAGGACGTAGAGATCGCTACGATCTGCGGGGACGTGAAGGTCGGTTACGAATCGGACCTGGTCCTCACCACGCAATTGGAGAACGTCCTGGAGGTCGTCAAACCGGACCGTGTCGTCCTGGTCAGCGATGGAGCGGAGGACGAGTTCATCTATCCCATGGTGTTCTCAAGGGTCAAGGTCGATTCCGTTCGTCGTGTCTGGGTAAAACAGGCTCCGACCGTGGAAGGAACCTACTACATCATCATGAAGATGCTGCAGGACGATAAGATGAGGAAACGGGTCTTCACCCCGCTGGGATTGGTCCTGACAGTTCTTGGTTTTTTCAACCTAGTGCCTCAGTTCATCGAACTAATGCAGCAGAACGCCAATATTCAAATTGTAGCGAGCATGGCATGGGGCATGATCAGCCTCGTGCTTGGAATATACCTGATATCTTTTGCATATAAGTTGGCGGAACGGATCGATAGTTCTTTCAGGCGCTTTACAGAAGGGGTCATGAACGGAAGTCAGATGATCCCCTTCGCCATTATGGCGGCCATCTTGTTCTTCGCAGGCATATTTTTTGCCTGGGACTCGCTAACAAGGGATACTGAGTCAAGCACCCTATCCCTACTATTGAAAACATCAAGCATCCTCCTTTGGATGTGGGTTTTCGCCTTCTTCTCCTACCAGACAGGAAAGTTCATCAACCATTATCTCTCGTTCGGCAAGATATACAGCACAAGTCTGATAGTCAGCACCAGCCTGTTCGCTATCGCCTTCATTCTTCAAGCGTCATTTGACCTGGCGACCCTTATCTTCGGATACCCTAATTACGGGGAATACGTCATATTTCTGCAAGTGATGATCGGATTCCTATTGGGGGGTTTCAGCGGCCTCATTAACTTGAACCTCAAAGGATACGCGCGCAAGCTCTCACCTGAGGTTGAGGGGGAGATCGAGCCTCAACAGTATCCTGAGGCTTAAGAATGGAATGGGCTCGTTGGAAGCCGATATACCTTGATATTCTGGCTGATTTCGGATATGACGCTAGAGCGGATGCGAGGTCAGCGACTGTCCTTGCGAAACTTGTTAAGGACAGACAAGTAGTGAATTTTCGTACGATTGTCGATTGTTTGGGAAGCCGAGTGTCGATATGTGGAGCGGCGGCATCATTAGAACACGAACTGAGCAGAATGTCAATTGATGACACGCTCATCTCGGCCGGCTCGGCCACGGGAAGAATGGTGCGACAGGGGATCTTGCCAGATATCATTGTTTCCGATCTAGATGGCGACGTGCAATATGAGATCGAGGCTAGTTCGAAGGGAGCGCTCATCTTTGTGCACGCTCATGCGGACAATATTGAATCGATCGAACGTTATGTACCGATATTGAAAGGCCCTGTTATTCCAACGGTTCAATGCCAGCCTTTTGGCGTTGTATATAATTTTGGAGGATTCACCGATGGTGACCGGGCTTACATGATCGCCCGTCATTTCGGGGTCGAGAACATTCGAATGATAGGTTGGGATTTTGATCGGCCTTTTCCCAAGGAAGGTAGTGACCTCTTCATAAAGAAGAAAAAACTGATGTGGGCGAAAAAACTGATCAACGATTTTTAATGCTCTTTTTCGAATATTGCTAATTATAAACAATGGATGAAATAATATCTTTTTGAAAATTTATTCATATTGCCAATAATTGATACTTATTTACCATCATAATGACAATAATATTGGCTAATTGTTGGATAACAAACAGTTCAAATTGTTCAAAAAAGTAGTCCCTATTTCACCTTACTGGATACCTTTTTCGAGGGTCTAGAATCGACAAAGGTATTTATAGCAACAAATTGCATACAAACGTCAATCTCCCAGTCATTTATTATCACAGGGAGAAAAAGGAGGATTGAGAATGGAAGGAAGTGAAATCAAACCTGAGGCCGCGGCCAAGGGTGGCATGAACATCAAGTTAATAGCCATTATTGTAGTGGCTGTACTAGTTGTCGCCGCCGTGGGTGCCGTGTTGCTGATGGGTGGAGATGAAGAGCCCGAACCAGAGGCTACGAACTGGTTGGATAAGGGCTTTAAACTTGAACTATTCTATAACTCAGGGAACGACGTCAGGGCCTTAGCCTGCCAATTAATGAAGCAGGGGCTTGAGTCCTTGAACCCCGGTAAGATCGAGATAACCGCTACCGGAGTCGAGTGGGCCCAGTACCTTGAGCTCAGGAAGAACGGAGCCATGCCTGCCATGTTCCTTGGATGGGCCCCCGACTACGCTGACCCCGATAACTATGTCCAGCCTTTCTATCATTCATCTGGAACATATGCCAGCATGATAGGATACTTCAACAGCACGCTGGATACCATGATCGTCGAGGCTCAGTCTATTCTGAATACTACTGATAGGGCCGCAGCATACGAAGATATGGAGATGGACATGTACGAGGATTGCGTCTTCATTTGGACCGCTCAAGCGACCCAGTTCCATGCTGAGAGGTCTTGGATCAGCGGCTATTATTTCAACCCCATGCAATCCGGTCTGATATACAACTCATTCGATAAGCCAGATGTTGCTCCAGCTGGAGCCCCATCAAGCTACGATGGGGACACTTTCGTCATGGCCACCATAGATGGTAACCCAGAGAGCTTGGACCCCGCTGTAGGCTACGAGACCGCCGGTGGAGAGATCATGCAGAACGTCTACGAGAACTTGATCTTCTACAACGGTACCTCCGCATCCGAGCTTATACCGGTTCTAGCAACTGAGGTTCCTACCGTTGATAACGGCGGTATCTCCGCCGATGGTCTTCAATACATCTTCCATCTGAAGGAAGATGTGGTGTTCCACGACGGTACCGATATGACCTCCGAGGACGTGAAGTACAGCCTGGCCCGCGCGCTAATGCTGAACGATCCTCACGGACCGGTCTGGATGTTAGGACAGGTCACCATACCCGACTACTATGATTATGACCAGGGTTCCTACAGCGCCGATAATTCAACCTTCACCCCCGGCATCCCCGCTGATGTCATAGATGATGCCATATGGGCATCGGACGACTACACCATACAGATCAACCTGACCAGCGCCTACCCGGCCTTCCTATACGTGATGGCCTACAACGTTGGCGGTGTAATTTCCAAGGACTATGTGGAGTTGAACGGAGGTATGAGCTACGATGGTTACCTGTACATGTATAACCACATGTGCGGAACCGGTCCCTACGAGTTCGTCGATTGGCAGTCCAGCGATTATATCAGCATGGTCCGCAACGACGCATACTGGGACGAGCCCGCAGCTATAAAGAACGTCATCATCCGACAGGTTGCTGACGCCGCCACCAGGATCCTGCTGCTGAAGGCTGGAGACGTCGACTGCGCAGCCATACCCAGGTTCCAGAAGGCCGATGTCGAGGGTGTTGCAGGAATCAACATCACCCAGGGCATAGGTACCTTCAACGTGGACTTCCTGGGTCTGAACCAGGCTCTGAACCTGACCGCCCTGCCCAACCCGGAAAAGACCAACGTACCGATGGATTTCTTCGCCGACAAGAACGTTAGGCTGGCCTTCGCTCATGCCTTCGATTACGCAACGTACATCGATTCAGGTCTGAAGGGCACCGCCATACAGCCAAACGGTCCTATCCCGGAGGGTATGTTCGGTTATTCGGCGAATGTCCCGTTATACGACTTCAACCTGACCAAGGCAGCCGACTTTTTGAAGGCTTCCGATGTTCCGGCTGTTGATGCGGGAGCTGGCGCCGACACCGTGTTGGATATGATCATAGCCAGGATCGAAATTTAAACCCCTTCCCATTTTAATTTTTTTATAAACCCATTATCTAAATGAAAAAAGCCGATCAGTAATGAAATCCAGGCAAGCGGGGTTTGAATCTAATGAGGTTGCTCAATTACATAATTAGAAGATTGCTGTTGCTGATTCCAGTTCTTCTCGGGGTCTCGATAATCGTATTCACACTGACCCGAATAACAGGCAACCCTGCGGCCGCTTATATTAACGAAAAGATGAGCCCGAGTCAGATCGCACAGGTCTTTGAAAGATACCACTTCGATGAACCTATCTGGACCCAGTTCATTTATTGGTTACAGGGGGTCATCCAAGGGGATTGGGGCTGGTCCCGGACCGCTGGTCTGCCAGTCACCGATGCCATTTTAAAATATTTCCCAGCCACGTTCGAATTGACCATCGTCAGTATCATCATTGCCGTTGGGATAGGCATATTCCTGGGGATGAGATCGGCCGTTCGACGTAACAAACCGTTCGATCACGTGACCAGAGTGGTCTCTTTGTTAGGTGTGTCCCTGCCTATTTTCTGGTTGGCATTGATACTTCAATTTGTTTTCTATTACCAATTAAAATTGTTCCCTGCAGGTGGACGTTACGATATATCGTTCATAGTTGAAGGGAACATTCCACGTTATACAGGTTTTCTGCTGATCGATTCCTTGTTGATCGGTAATTTCGATTTGTTCTTCAATGGAATATATCATCTAATATTGCCCGCGGTCACCTTGTCGTTCGGCACCATTGCCATCGTTACAAGGATCATGCGCAACAGCATGCTGGAGGTGCTTAATCTTGATTATATCCGAACAGCTCGGGCCAAAGGTCTGAGCGATCGTTCGGTCATTTGGAAGCATGCGAGAAAAAATGCCATGATACCTACTACCACCGTGATAGGGCTAGCTTTCGGAGGTCTGCTGGGAGGTGCGGTCCTGACAGAATCCATATTCTTTTGGCCAGGCCTTGGGAAATGGTCGGCCCAATCGATCAGAGTACTGGATTCCACGTCCGTCATAGGTTTCTGTCTATTGGTGGCCTTCATTTACGTTATAGTGAACCTTGCAGTTGATGTCATGTACGCCTATCTTGACCCAAGAGTTCGTCTGGGGTGAGCCTAATTGAAGATAATTAAGAATAAAGGGAAGAGTTCCGGGAAAGCACGATCACAGAAGGTGCGCCCCAATAAGCCTGGATCGGCATCAATGACGGCCCTCGGATTGGGTGGGCTGTCGCAAGAATTGAGACCCAGGATAAAGGAGCTGAAGAACTCTCTAGGTCTCATCCGAGAGAACATCACTGCAATGATGGGGCTCATTATGGTCCTGAGCATAGTCCTTATTGCATTATTTGCACCCTTCATCTCCCCTCCGGGCCTTGGAGACCCGATGGTCATCCCCAAAGATTTTGGAGACCCTCAGCCACCTGGAGCTCCTGGTCATCTGCTTGGAACAGGAAAATGGGGTGCGGATATGCTCTATGGATTGGTGTGGGGTGCTAGAACCTCAATTACCATCGCCTTGTTCGTGGTGTTCACAGCTATGATAGTAGGCATCATGCTTGGAGCATTGTCCGGATACTACGGGGGCAAGATCGACGATTTAATAATGCGCCTGACGGACGTTTTCCTATCCTTACCAGCACTGATATTGGCCATGGCCATAGCTTCCATCTTGGAGCGTACTCTGATCAATCTTATGTTGGCATTGATCATTGTTTGGTGGCCACCATATGCCAGATTGATACGGGCACAGGTGCTGTCGGTCAAGGAGAACACCTACGTCGAAGCAGCTAGGGCGATAGGTGCTAGCCGTAATCGCATCCTGTTCAAACATATCGTACCAAACTCCCTCTCACCCATTATAGTGAGCGTGACCATGGACATGGGCTCGGTAGTACTGGTCGCTGCAGGTCTAAGCTACATAGGTTTCGGTGTAGAGACAGGATATGCCGAGTGGGGACGTATGGTCTCCGATGGTCAACAATTCTTCCTTAGCACCGTTTATTACCTGGGGGAACCGATCAATCCCTGGTGGGTGGTCGTCTTCCCTGGTACTATGATATTACTGTTCACTATGGGCTTCAGCCTATTAGGTGATGCACTGAGGGATATTCTCGACCCGAGATTAAGGAGGTAAAGTAATGGACGAAGACACCATATTACAGATAGAGGACCTTTACCTCAATTTCTATACCAAGGCTGGAGTGGTAAAAGCCATTGATGGCGTCACATTGTCGATCCGTAAAGGTGAGACGTTCGGTCTGGTAGGAGAGAGCGGTTGCGGCAAGAGCGTAACAGCCAACTCGGTAATGGGATTGATACCCACCCCGCCTGGCAAAATCGAGAAAGGGGCCATCAAGTTCGTCACACCTATCGAACTGCTCAAAAAGATCGGTCAACGTAAGGAAAATGTCATGGATAGAATGCTCAATAAGATCGGTCGACGACGCGTAAAGAACCGAACGGAGCATTTATCCCTGGACAACCAACGCATGGTCAACATTCTGAAGTTAGATAGGAAGGACATACGTTTGATACGGGGTAAGGCCATATCCATGATCTTCCAGGAACCGATGAGCGCCCTCAACCCTGTATTCACAGCCGGGGATCAGATATCCGAAATTATCTTATTGCACGAGAAAAAGGAGCTGGCCGAATCCGTGCTCAAGAAATTGGATGAGGAACGCAAGCGTGATGAGACCTATACAAAGGTGTCCATGAAGAACGGCGATAAAGGAACCTTTCACTGTTCCAGCTGCAATGCGACCGTTCAGGAGGACCAGACCGTTTGTCCCCAATGCGGCGGTAGTTTCGTTCGTCGTACCTTTAGGAAAATGGGTGGACCGAGATACTCGTTCTATAAACGGATCTATACTAAAATGAGCACCAACCCGGATGCATTACAATTCGTATTCATGTCCAAGATACCCATAATGAGGAGGTACCAAAGGCCGATGAAGATGGAGGCCAACGCCAAGGCACTGCGCATGTTACGTCTGGTCAGGATACCCGATCCGAAGAACGTATTGAAATCCTACCCCCATGAATTGAGCGGGGGCATGCAACAGAGGGTCATGATCGCAATGGCTCTTGCCTGTAAACCGCAATTGCTGATAGCCGATGAGCCTACCACCGCCTTGGATGTGACCATACAGGCCCAGATACTGAAATTGATGCAGGAGCTACAAGATGAGATGGGGACGTCCATTCTCATGATCACCCATAATCTGGGGATCATAGCCGAGACCTGTAGCAGAGTGGGCGTCATGTACGCGGGAAACATTGTGGAAATGTCGGATAAGGCCAGCATATTCAAGGAGCCGCTGCATCCGTACACCCAAGGTCTAATGAACTCCATACCCAACGTGGCCGTTCAATTGACGCGACTGGAGACCATTCAAGGAAACGTGCCTAACCTCATCAAACCACCCGGTGGATGCCGGTTCCACACCCGTTGCCCATATGTCATGGAATATTGCAAAGTAAATAAGCCAGAGAGTAAGGAAGTGAGGCCCGGCCATCTAGTGGCCTGCCACCTATACAACGGAGGTGGGTCAAGTGGATGAGATCTTGATCGAGTGCCGGGGGATGAAGAAGCACTTCCCTATCCGCGGCGGACTTCTTAACCGCAGTATAGCCAGCGTCAAAGCCGTTGATGATATCAACCTGGTCGTCAAAAAGGGGGAGACCGTCGGCCTCGTGGGAGAAAGCGGTTGTGGCAAGACCACCGCTGGCCGATGCATGCTCATGTTAACCAAACCGACCAGCGGACATGTCTATTACAAGATGCCCGGGAACATCAGAGAGGAATTGATCGATCTGGAAACGGAACTGGGCGATACTATCAATGGCACTAGAAAAAGGGGCCGGAGGGGCAGGGCATTAGACCCACGCCTCCAATCGATCCTGGACCGATATGCCCTGGACGTCAAACCTGATGACGAGCTGCGCCGCTTGAGGAAGGACATGCAGATCGTTTTCCAGGACCCATACTCGTCCCTGAACCCCCGTATGCTCATCAAGGATATTTTGGCAGAACCACTAGTTGTCCATGGCATAGGGCAAAAGAAGGAGATCACTGAAAAAGTGGCCATGATGATGGAGAAGGTCGGTCTTGGACAGGACCACATATACCGATACTCGCACGAATTTAGCGGAGGGCAGAGACAACGGATCGGTGTTGCCAGGGCGCTCATGCTGAATCCCGATCTGGTGGTTTTGGACGAACCGACCTCGGCCCTTGATGTTTCAGTGCAAGCACAGATACTGAACATGTTGAACGACCTGCAGATCGATTTCAAGCTCACCTATATCTTCATCTCCCACGACCTAAGCACCATTCAGTACATGTGCGACCGGGTCTGCGTGATGTATCTGGGAAAGGTGGTCGAGTCGGCAGAGAAGTCCGAGCTCTTCAAACACCCTACACATCCCTACACCGAGGCATTACTGAGCTCGATACCCGTCCCGGACCCAGATGTGCACCACAACCGTATCCTACTATCGGGGGACGTACCTAGCCCGGCCAATCCTCCAAAAGGATGTCGGTTCCATACCAGGTGTCGCTACCGAGAAGCGATCTGTGAAGATGTCGAACCAAAATTAGAGGATAAGGGCAATGATCATTTCGTAGCCTGTCATTTCCGTTGATGTACATGGCTAAAAAAAGGGTCATCATAGTCACCAATGAAGAGGAAGATGAGGCCGAGCCATTACATTCCAAACGGTCCATGCAGGCCTCCATCCCCTGGTCCGAATGGACCAAAATTTACTTCCTCCGGTATTGGTACATCATTGTCTGTGCCTTGGTCGACACGTTCGTTCCTTTGGAAGTTTACAGGGTGATAGACGAATCATACGATTATGTAGCGGCATTCCTATTACTGGCCGTTCTTATCCCGGTGCAGGTGTTCATCTATTTGCGCCTGTGGGGAAAGGACGGTCTTTGGAGTCCGGTCGAAATTGAGGAATGATTCATAATTACTGTTTTTAAAAGTCAGTTAATTTATATTTCTACCACGATTTGGCTGATGGAGAAGGTAATTGACAGTAGTAAGTATGGAGGAAGTAGTAAAGGCATTATCCAATACTATGGGTAAGAAGGGTATGTCCCTAGAGGACTTGGAAAAGCTTGCTGAGTACATCCTCTCCTTTTTCGGTTACACTGACGAGGTCATAGACAACCGTCTTACCTCGGAAGATCGCGATGTCTTCTACATGCTGGAGGAAGAAGGTTTCCTCACCACCACCCAGGAGGAGGTGCACCTTAAGAAGGGGAAGCTATGGCGTATTCATTACTGGATCTTGAAAAAGGACCAGATCAAACGCGTGGCAAATATTCCCGACGAAGTTCCCCTGGACCCTAACGACCCCAAAACCTTGTATGCAGGCATGGCAGAGGACGTGTGGGAGATCCGAGAGCGTTAGGTATTTTATACCCAGGCTCTGTTCCTGCCAAATGATGTACGAAGACCTGCTGCTGGTCCTGTTCGCTATTATCGCATTCATTACCTTTGTGCGAATGGCTGACCGAAGGGGATGGCTCAAGAAGTATGGCATGAGCGCCTACGGGCCATTTCTCATGTGGAGGACCCAAGGTGGCAAGAACTTCATCGATCGGCTAGCCAGACCGAAGCGGTTCTGGCAATATTATGCCGTGGTTTCCAAATGGCTTTGCTTAGTGGTCATGTTCCTAATGATGGCGTTGTTGATCTGGGAAGCGACCATCGTCTATCGCATTCCTGCAGAGAGCGCTCCCGGTCCGGAGATGATCTTGGGCATACCGGGCATAAATCCGATCATCCCCTTGTGGTATGGTATACTGGGTTTAGTGGTGGCCATCGTAATTCACGAGTTCGCCCACGGGATCCTCACACGCGTGGGAGGCATGGCCATCCGCTCCATGGGAGTTTTACTTCTCATCGTGCCTATGGGGGCCTTCGTGGAACCGGACGAGGAAGCTCTAGGTAAAGTGGAAAAGCGTAAACGTATGAACGTTTACGCTGTAGGACCGGCCACGAACATCATCGTAGGTCTGGTATGCGCCCTCATATTCTCATCAGCGATGATGGCCAACGTCGAACCGATAAGGGATAATCCGATCGTGATAAGTGTCAGTAACGACGGGCCAGCCGACATGGCGGGATTAAAGTTCGGAGCTCAGATCGTGGAGATAAATGATGTGGAGATCAGTTCATATGAAGATTTCTCATCCTATAACGCTCCAGACCCCGGGTCCAAGGTCAACGTCACCTATTATTTCAATGATGAGATATCAACAGCAACGATGACGTCCGGGGTGGTACTGACCACCATATCTGCGGGATATCCTGCCGATGACGCTGGAATGAGGTCCGGGATGATGCTCTATTCCCTCAACGATACCGTGATCATCAACGAGAATGGTCTGGTGAACGTACTGAAACAGACCCATGGTGGTCAGACGATAAACGCCACCGTTCTTTCATATGACGAAAATGTACAGGATTATGTGGTCGATACGTCCGTCACATCGATCACTTTAGTTAGCCGGCTGAATTACTACGAGACCGTAAGTCCAGCATCAATTAACGACGATTTCCAAGACTACGGGTTCATGGGCATTAACTCAGCATACTTGGGGGCCGGGGTTAACAGCCCCGAGGTGATCGTCGAACTTTTAGCAACCCCGTACAAGGGGGCTGATGATCTCAGCTCGATAATCGCGTCATCCCTTGGATATATCGCCCTCCCGTTCCAGGGACTTTCCCCGATACAGAGCCCGGTCACCGATCTGTTCGAAGCCTCGGGAATATGGGGAGCCCTGCCGGTGGATATCTTCTGGATCCTGGCCAACAGCATTTACTGGATATTCTGGATAAATTTGATGGTCGGCCTTACCAACGTACTGCCGGCTGTACCACTGGATGGAGGATTTCTCTTCCGCGATGGTATTGATTCGATTGTCAAGCGTTTCAAGGGGAACGCCTCATCGGAAGAGAGGACGAAGTACACTAATACGATCACCTATCTGCTGGCGATGTTCGTGCTGTTCCTGATCGTCTGGCAGCTCATTGGACCGAGATTGTTGGGCTGATCATGGACAGCATACCAACGCGATGGGGAAGGGGTCCCTTTCAGCGTGGTTGCACTCCGAGCATAGCTCATAGTCCAAGGAACGAATGTTCTGATAAGGATCGTAGATGGCTCCGCAATCCCGGCACTTCATGAATACGACAAAGGGTGGTTTGAACTGGTTGCATTCGATCACCCTGCCTTGACTAAAAGAGTTACAGTTCTTTATCGAGCAATTATCGCAAAGGCTTCGCCTACGAATGTTGATCGCACGATGCTCGGAGACCTGTAGATGCACCATGTGCTCAAACTCCAGTATTACATTTCTGTGTTAACGATACATAATACTTTTCAAGAACCCTCCCAGATCGCCTAAGAAATGACTGAAGGGTTCACTATTGAACATTGATCGTGAAAAGGATGACATTTGCTCTTTATCGGTAAAAATAAAAAAAAGAAAAAAAGAGGTGGGTGGAGCCCGACCGTTTCTCGTTCAAGAGATGTTGTTGCGTGTCCTCTCTTTCAATTCTCCCAGCTTCCCCTTGTTCCAACCAGAGGTCTTCGAGAAGAACCCAGTGACACGGGTGATCCCTTCGACGTTTGGCGAGTGGCAATAGGAACATGTATCCCTAAGTCCCCGGGCGGTCTTACCGCAACTGAGACAGGAGGTGAACTCCGGGCTGAAGGCGATCTGCGAGTTCTGAGTGTGCTTGAAGGTTTTAATCACGAAGGCAGCCAGACTCTCCGCGGAAGGCTTGTGCTCCCCCAACCAAACGTGGGAGAGCGCCCCCGCCTCTATCAACGGATGGAACAGGCCCTCGGCCTTCACTCTCTCGATGGCGCTGATCTGTGCCCCCACGTTGAGGTAGGTGGAGTTGGTGTAGTATATCTCCCCGATGCTCTTGTTGCCACGGATGACCGTCGGCGCCTGTAGCGGGTAGTATTTCATGTCTAGCTTGGCGAAACGGTAGGCTGTGCTCTCGGCAGGGGTCTGCTCCAGAGGCATCTTGATACCATATTTTTGACCAATGACCTCGGAATATTTTTTCATGACCGAAATGACCTTGAGACCGAACATGGTGGCATTTTTGCTCTCGTGCATCTGCTCGCCAGTATGGTATTGGACAAGTTCGTTCAGTCCGACCATCCCTATGAGGAAGGATGCTTTGTTGAAGCGATAGTACTGTTCCCCATCCAAGTTCATGGTGAGCAGCGCCAGCGGACCGTATTTACCCATTTCCAGCAATTTACCAATAAATTCGCGCTTCTGAAGATGCGCTTGGGCGACCAGTTCGATCCTTTCCTCCAGCAATTTGAAGAGCTTCTCATCGTCCTGGTGAGCTTCGTAAGCGATGCGCGGCAAGTTGATGGTGACGTTCTGCATCGCGGAGTACCTCATCTTCCAAGGTGTCTTCGCGTCGTTCAGATCGTTATCGTCCAGTTTAAAGGTCAAACGGCAGCATTCGGATATCTTGGCGGTTCCCCCGCGATCGAACACGAAATACGTGTTGCCCTTCTCAGTAGCGGTGTTGCATATCTTATTTAGGAACGCTTCGTGCCCTTCGGTCTTGAAGAATTTCTCAGTCATGTGCACGTTCGGTTTGGGGAAGAAGAACGGCCGCCCCATGGCATCTCCTTCCAAGTATACATCGAACAGTGCGTTGACGAATCTCTGACTCTCCTCGGCATAGTCGCCGTAGACCTTACCGGTGAACTGACCATTAGGCCCGATGGCATCCACGTTCTGGAAGTGGTCCGGTACCTCCCAATAAAGGTTCAGGTCGCTGAATATGGACTGCCCACCACGGGCGACGGCCTGTTGTGCGAACTCAAAAATGAGTATCTGAGCCAACTGCTTCATGCGAGCATCGTCCACTCCAACCAAGTATGGAGCGAGGAACAGGTTGAAGGCGTCCCAGCCAATAGCTCCAGCGAAATTGCCTTGCAAGGCGGCTGAGAACTTGACCACCTGCTCGATAAGTACCTCTGGATGTTTGGCCGGTTTAGCGATGGATATGGCGTTCGGCAGGTTGAGGCCGAACTTCTTCACGTATTCTATTGATTGACCGCTGCAATAGGGACGATCGATCATGCCTAGGTCGTGAAGGTGGATGTCCCCTCGCATGTGTGCGTCTGCCAGATCTTGAGAGAACACCTCTAACAGGGCGAACTCCTTCTTTATCTGCTCTGCCAGTGTTAGATTGGTGGCTTCTGGCCCATGAGGAACGTTTGCGTTCTCCTTGTTCGGGCTCATAATGATCTGTCTGGCGTCATATAAAGGCACTCCCAATCGGGTGTGCTGCCTACGGATCTTGGCTAGACCATACTCTACCAACTTAGCATTGGTCAATTCACGAATGAGTGGGGCGGTTATGACATCCAGCTGTAGTTCCCCAATAAGCTTCTCCACCTCCCGGGCTACGATGGCGGCGGCATCCTCGCTGATATCGGTCTCTCTCATCAGAGCCTCGAATATCCGACTTTTATCCCATTTCTTGATCTCTTCGTCTGAGGTTCGAACGAACAGGGATAATTCGGTCGACTCTCTATCGCTTATCAGAGTCGTTCCTGTTTCGGTTGACGCTCGTACGTTCCGGGGGGCTTCAGAGCTTTTCATCATCTCACGTTCTCTATTATTAAATGAAAAAGAGGGACCTATTTAGATAGTCCGTTCACTTCATTCAAACTTGGGAATATGTCATTCCGTTCTTAGGTTTAAATGAATTTTTGCACTAAATCTGTAACCAATTAACACCTGTCAATCGTGTTTGGAAAGGTATATTATTACCATATCTGTTACCATATCTGTTCATATATGTTTCATCCAGACCGCGATCTTAGGCAGATTATCATTACCATATTGTCTGAAGAAGGAAGGTCTATAAGCTACCTCTCACGAGAGCTGAAGAAAAGAGGTTATGATATGCATCGTTTGACCTTGACCGGTTATCTAAGAGCGATGACAGATCTTAACGTGCTCAAGGAAAGGGATGTCCCTCCTGCGAAAATATATACCCCCATAGTCGGAAAAGAGAGGGACATTTATATCAAGGTAGCAGAACAGGCGAGATCCATTGTTGGAGACAAGAACGCGGAATTGACCCTGTACACCTTATACAAACTATTCAAGAGACCGATATTCAAGGAAGAACTGGAAAGAGCAAGAGTATTGGATGCGTCACCCGGAATTCAAGCACGAGAAGAAGAACTTTCTGAAGCTCGTAAGTTCATGATCAAGGCGGGATTCAAGATACCGACCAGTAGTAAGGCCTATGTACCATCGAACAACGAGCTTGAAGAAGAGTATCAAAGTTTGATCGTTCAAATTGTCGTTATCGATACCGAGGCCACTTATTTGGTCAGGGAAACTAAACAAACGAAACTGGAGTTATGATTTACTGGAAATAATGTATAAATCTACAAATGTTATATCGGGAGATATGGACCTGAATAGCCTGGTCGAGGGTTTGAAGAACTTCCCCGGAGTGACCAGGAAGAAAAGCATATCAGCTATCATCAATTTCTTCCCAAAACAATCGTACACCAAGATCCTTGCTTCCTATGGAGAGGATGCCGCGGTGATCGAGCAGGGAGGAAATCTACTCTTATTGGCCGCCGATGGTATCATGCCGGCACTGATGCGCACCAATCCGTTCTATGCCGGATACTACGCAGTTCTGGTCAATATTCATGATATTGCAGCTATGGGTGGAGTTCCTATAGCTATGCTGGACATATTATCCGTCAAGGACAATCGCGTCTGCTCTCAAGTAATGAAAGGAATGGAATCGGCTGTCAAAAAGTTCGGTGTACCTATTGTTGGCGGCCATACCCATCCAGATTGTGATTACGACGCCATCGATATCGCCATCATAGGAACAGCAGAGTTTGGAGAGGCCATCTTTAGCCACACGGCCCTGGAAGGGGACGATGTCATCGTGGGTATGGACCTAGATGGCTTCTATCCCGACGCACTACCATATGCGTGGGACACCACCTCCAGGAAGGAATCCCCCATACTGAGACGACAAATGCTCATAATGAACAAGATCGCCAAGCAAGGGTTGGTCCACTCGGGCAAGGATATCAGCAATCCCGGTACCCTTGGAACACTGGGCATGTTACTTGAGACCAGTGGAAAGGGAGCGTTGGTCGACTTGGACCGCATACCTCGACCTGCGGGGGTGGAACAGACGCAATGGTTGAAATCATATCAAGGCTGCGGTTACGTCGTCACTTGTGACCCCATCCACTCACAGCGCATCATCGAAATGTACGCATCGGTAGGTGTCACCAGTTCTATCATCGGTAAGGTGGACGGTGGAAAACAACTTATTGTGAAGCAGGGAGAGCAGAACGCGGTAATGTTCGATTTTGATAAGGAGATCATCACCGGTTGCAAACCAACATCCACCGTCGGTTGGGAATCCGTAGAGCTTGGGAAATAAAAAAAAGTGCTAGGCGACGGAGGTTGCCGCTCGAACCGATAGAGGTTGTCCAATCACTGACTCAGCCCCGCTCCCCTTCGAGCGTAAGTAATCCGTGGTAAGGCTGTTCCCGTCAGGGCCTGACCCGTTCCCCACGATCAGAGCAAGGTGTGCCGCCCTCCAGCTGCACCGCGATGCTGCCACCGACCCCGTAGGACAGGGCCTCAGCGCCAATGATTAGGCCTCTAACGCTCCGGATACGACGTCCCCCGCTGTCACCCCCGCATATCGACGATTACGGTGTATAAGGACACGCCGACCGTCCCGGTCTAGCCTAGCGGATGCTCTTATCCATCGAGCGTATTTAAAAATTCTGCACGTCCGGCGATAAATAAGGGGATGTCCAACACTCCTTCTGAAGAATTAAATAGTTTATTAGTTATTCACAAACATTAATTGAGTTTATTATCAAATAATAAATTCATATGTCAAAGAGCGTGGTCATCTGGTCGAAGATAGAACAGTAGACCGCCCCGAGGCGGTGTTGGAGGCGCTGCGAGAAGGACGATCTCATTTCGACTTCCGTCCGGAAAAAAGGAGATTGCTCGCAAAGGACTTGGTCAATGCTACCCTGGGCGTGCTCCTCATTATCGCAATATGGTGGATATTGGCCGAGACCATGATTTCCCTGAGGGGTGTGGCCTTCCCCACCCCACTGGAGGCGTTCGCCAGCCTGTGGCAGTCCTTGGGCGGCGCAGAGGTGAACGGGGAGAACATCTACGCGCACGCCCAAGCCTCCTTGTACAGGTGGGGGCTGGGTTACGTTATCGCCCTTGTTCTCGGGGTAACCATAGGACTTTTGTTCGGCACCTTGAACCGACTGCACGATGTCGGTATGGTCTCCATATACATCCTGCAGATGATCCCCGGTCTGGCCTGGATCCCCATCGCCATGCTCATTTTCGGACTGGGAGAATCGGCGACGGTCTTCATCATTCTGGTCACGGTCCTACCACCTGTGGTCATCAATACCGCCGGAGGCATTCGTCAGGTCCCACCGATCCATACACGGGTCGCTCTCATGTCCGGCAAGGACCGTCTTTCCCTATTCACGAAGGTCCTCATTCCCGGCGCGGCACTTTCGATCATCACAGGCATGCGCCTAGGCCTGGCCAACGGATGGAGGGTGCTCATAGCCGCGGAGATGGTGGTTGGTGTGGCTGTCGGACTGGGCTATTCCATATTCCAGTCCAGATACAATTTGGATTTCACCGCGGCCTTCGTCAGCATCATCGTCATCTGCTTGATCGGCCTGACCATAGAAAAGCTCCTGTTCGTGAAGTTGGAGGACCTGGTACGTAACCGCCTGGGATTGGACCGGGAGGACTGAACATGCTTGCTTCTCTTCGTCACGTCTCGAAGGCGTTCGTGAACCCACGTACGGGCAAAGGACTGGTGGCCCTGAACGATGTCTCCCTGGACATCGAAGAAGGTGAGTTCCTATGTCTCATCGGCTCCAGCGGATGCGGCAAGAGCACCACCCTCGACCTATTGGCTGGATTCGAGACGCCAACGTCGGGAGAGGTTCTCTTCAAAGGAGATGAGGTCAGCGGTCCCTCTCCCAGCAGGGGTGTGGTCTTCCAGGAACCTAGCCTTTACCCCTGGATGACCGTGTTGCAGAACGTTACCTTCTCCCTGCAAAATGTTTGGGGAGGCCGCCGAGAGAGGGAGGCCAAGGCCCTGGAATACCTGAGATTGGTAGGACTGGAGGAATTCTCCCATGCTAGACCGAACGAATTGTCAGGGGGGATGAAGCAGAGAGTGGCGATCGCCCGTACCCTGGCCATGGACCCGGACCTCTTGCTTATGGATGAACCGTTCAGCAGCTTGGATGAACAGACCAGGCGAAAATTGGACAATGAGGTGCTTAACATTTGGAAAAGGGAGGCCAAGACAGTGGTCTTCGTCACCCACAGCATCGACGAGGCCTTGATACTTGGAACCAGGGTGGTGCTAATGTCCACCTCCCCTGGTCGTATCAGTAAGGAGTGGAAGATAGACATGCCCTGGCCAAGGAACCCTTCCTCCCCGGAGATGGTCAGGTTAAAGGAGGAAATGATCAGATGTCTGCAGGTGTGCTCCTGCGCCCAGAGCGCCCCCAGTGTTTCGTTCATAAATTTTGACAAGGTGACCTAAGATGGTACAACGAAAATATCTGACATTATTGATAGGGGTCGTAGTGATCATATCCGCTTTGGGTGCGGCCTTCCTGCTACTTCCCCCCTCGAAGGGCGATATGGACATTACCATCGCCTATTCGGAGAAAGTAAACTACGAGACGTTGATCGTGGCCAACGAAGAAGGCATGTTCGCCGATCATGGATTGAACGTCAGCACCAAACTGGTCACCGGCGGCATCCTGGCGGCTGAGGCGCTCATCACCGGATCGGCCGACCTAGCGGCCATGGGCGATGCCCCGGCGGTGCAAGTGATCACCAAGGTCACAGGTGCTAAGATCGTAGCTCGTTTCATAGGGGCAGCGGGGATGCATCGCATCATTGCCTGGAACCTTATCCTTGAGCCTAAGGACCTGGAAGGAAAGAAGGTCGGACTGCAGGAGACCTCCAGTAGCCATGGGGCTTTCCTGCAATGGTGCGAGGTGAACGGGGTGAATGCGGACAACATCACCATTGTACCCATGGCCCCGTCCAACATCCCAGAAGCGATGGCCTTCCACCAGATCGATGCCATGGTGGGTAGCGAACCTTGGGCGGTGAACACCGAGAACCTTTGCGGGGACGATGTGCACGAGTTGGGCAACTCCTCAGGATTGGGGAGCACTTTCCCCATCGTGCTGGTGGCCTCGGAGAAGGCCTTGAACGATAGACCGGAAGCCATAAAAGCGGTCGTGAAGGCTTTGGACCAGAGCAATCAGTTCATAATGGAGAACTGGGACGACGCCATGGAAATATGCGCCTCCCGAACCGGCCTCTCAATCGCTGACCAGTCTCGCTGCAGTGCAATGCAGTTCTTCGAGGTCGGTTTTAACGAGACCGACGTGCTCAGCATGAACATGACCGCCCAGGTCCTTCTGGACTTCGGGAAGATAACGGCCTTACCGGATGTTATGGCGCATGTGGAGCTGAGCTTCCTGCTGAAGGATTGAGGTATGAGGCAAATGAACGGAAAGGAAAGGTTCCTCACCTCCCTGGGACGAAGGACGCCGGACCGGGCGCCGATATTCCTCAGGGACCTGACCTTGGGATTGGATGAATCGGGACTTACCACTCCCGAGGTTTGCGCCGGGATGTACGATGCGGACAAAGCATCCCGTTCGATCATCGCCCTGCAACACCGCTTGGACCAGGATGCGGTGGTGGGATGCATCCATTACGTAGGTATGGAGATCGAACTATTGGGCGGCCAGGTACGGTTTCCGGAATGGGGCATACCTAGCGTTGTGGTGCATCCATTTCAGAGCACCAACGACCCTTCCTTCGATCTCTTGGACCTAAAACGGGATGGTCCATTCCCGAACGTCTTGAAGTGCTACGCGCAGGTGGCTGGATCATTGGGCGATACCACGGCCGTGGTCTGCAACCTGGAGGGACCGTTGACCAAGGCGGCGTTACTCCGCGGGATAGAAAATCTGGCCTTGGACATGCAGTTCGATCCTGGGCTGGCCGGGGAATACGTTAACTACGCTACCGAACTGGGTGATGAATACCTGCGGGCAGTGGATTCCGCCGCATCTCTGGACTGCGCCTTCATTGCCGCGGCCTCTGATAATCCGGACATTTTCGGGCCGGAGGCTTTCCGAACCTATACAATGCCCGGCCTGGCCCGATTGAACAGGACCGCCAGGGTCCTTGCTCTTCCGACGATATTCCACCCGCACGGAGATATGAGCGCTAACGCGAACATCTCATTATTGGACGATATCCTAGCAACGGGGATCGCGGGTTTTCAGTTCGCCGAACGGAACGATCCTCGGAAATTATTGGATCTCATGGGAGGCAGGATCGCCCTCATGGGGGGAATAGACGCGTTCTCCACGCTTCTGCTTGGTCCCGAGGAGAAGATCATCGATGAGACGGAGGCGTACCTCCATCTTTTCCAACCTTGGACAGGATATGTGTTCATGTGCTCCTGCTCGTTGCATCGGGGCATGCCACTGGAGAACGTGGAGATCATGATGCGATGCGCCAGAAATTATGGGGTTGAGAAAGGAATATGAACCCTGAGGGGACATATATTTCAGTGCATGCCCTCACTGGACCTTGATGGTAAACCGCCCTGGCTTCGGATAAAGGGCCTATCTACATCCAATTCATCAGAAGTGAGGCGTATGCTATCATCAGGGTTGAGGACGGTATGCGACTCTTCCCGCTGTCCGAACCTGGGGGAGTGCTGGGGCAGCGGTCACGCCACGTTCATGATACTGGGGGAAAGGTGCACCCGGAACTGCCGCTTCTGCGCCATTCCCAGCGGCCGTCCGGAAGGAGGGGTCGATGAAGGGGAACCGGAAAGACTGGCCGAAGCGGTGCGTTCCCTGGGACTGAAGCATGTGGTGATAACCTCGGTCACCAGGGACGATCTAGAGGACGGAGGAGCTGGCATTTTCGCCGCGGTTGTGAGAAACATACGGTGGATGGTCCCCGATACTAGCGTGGAGGTGCTCATCCCTGACCTTCAAGGTGATAAGGAGGGCTTGGAGAAAGTGGTCAGTTCTTCGCCTGATGTTCTGGGGCACAATCTGGAAACGGTGCGTTCATTGCAATGGGTAAGGGACCCAAAGGCCTCTTACGAACGTTCCCTGGACGTTCTCCAAATGGCCAAACGGTTCGATCCAAGTTCGTTGACCAAGAGCTCGCTCATGCTTGGGTTAGGTGAACAGAGGGAGGAGATCAGACAGGCCATGCTGGACCTTCTGTCAGCAAAGGTGGACCTGCTCACCCTCGGACAGTACCTTCCACCACTGGGATCGTCATTGCCCTTGGATCGTTATGTGCATCCATCCGAGTTCGACGAACTGAGGGCGATGGCTCGTTCCCTCGGTTTCAAAGGGGTCATGGCCGGACCGCTCGTCAGATCGTCGTACAAAGCTTTGGATCTCATGAGAGAGGCTGGTGCTGGAAGATGTTAACGGACGAGTTCGATCCCTTGAAAGGAGAGATGCTGCGCGTGATGGATGAAGAAGGGGCCGTGGACCGCTCCCTGATGCCCAAATTGTCCAAGGAGGTGCTCATCAAGGCCTACCGCACCATGGTCCTTACGCGCATGGCTGACGACAAGGCGGTGAAGTTGCAGCGTCAGGGGAAATTGGGCGCCTACCCGCCCAGCAGAGGACAGGAGGCCAGCCAGATAGGTCCGGCCATGGCCCTGAAGGAAGGTGACTGGCTTTTATGGGCCTTTCGAGAGATGGGCGGCCTGCTGTGGAAGGGGATACCGTTGAGCACGCTGTACCTGTACTGGATGGGCAACGAGCTGGGAAATGTCTATCCAGAAGGGTCGAACGTAACGCCTTCGGTGGTGCCGGTGGCCTCCCAGATACCCCACGCTGTGGGCATCGCCTATGCAAGTAAGCTGAGGAAGGAAAAGATCGTCACTTTGGCCTACTTCGGGGATGGAGCGACATCGGAAGGGGAGTTCCACGAGGGCCTCAATTTTGCCGGGGTATTCAAGACCCCCAACGTCTTCGTCTGTCAGAACAACCAGTTCGCCATTTCCACCCGCAGGGAGCGGCAGAGCGCCTCACCAACCTTGGCGCAAAAAGCGGTCGCCTATGGATTCCCGGGCATATTGGTCGACGGGAACGACATCTTGGCCATGTACGCGGCGGCCAAGGAGGCGGTGGACCGTGCCCGGAAAGGTAAAGGACCGACGCTCATCGAATCTTACACATACCGCATGAGCGACCACACCACTTCCGATGATTGGAGGAAGTATCGTACGAAAGAAGAGGTGGATACTTGGCAACGGAAGGACCCGCTCTCTCGCTTCGCGAAGTATCTGAAAGCGGAAGGTGTCCTGAGCGACGAGGGGGAGATAGAGAAAGAGATGTCCAAGGTGATCGAGGAAGCGGTCGCCGCCGCGGAAGCTGTTCCCGCACCGAGCAGGAAGGACGTCTTTGAGCATACCTACGCCGAGATGCCTCCCTATCTCAAATGGCAGATGGGTCCAGGAGGCGAGCGTCAATGATGATGAACATGGTGCAGGCCATCAATACCGCCCTGCGTATGGAGATGGAGCGCGACCCTTCGGTGGTCATCCTGGGCGAGGATGTGGGTGTGGACGGCGGAGTTTTCCGATTGACGGAAGGCCTTTTGGATAGGTTCGGAGCGGACAGGGTCATCGACACACCCTTGGCGGAAGCGGGCATCTCCGGCGTCGCCATCGGCATGGCCCTGAACGGTCTGCGACCAATAGCGGAGATGCAGTTCATGGGCTTCTCCTATCTCGCGCTCAATCAGATGATCAACCATGCCGCCCGCATGCGCAATCGGACCCGGGGCAGGATGACCATTCCCCTGGTCCTGCGCATGCCCTATGGGGCGGGGGTCAAGGCTCTGGAGCACCACTCGGAGAGCACCGAGGCGCTCTACGCGCAGATCCCGGGACTGAAGGTGGTCGTTCCCTCCACCCCCCTGGAGGCCAAGGGGCTGTTGACCGCCTCCATCAGAGACCCGGACCCGGTGGTGTTCCTGGAACCGACACGGTCCTATCGCATGCTCAAGGAAGAGGTGCCTGACGGAGAGTACCTTCTGCCATTGGGAAAGGCCAGGGTGGTGCAGGAGGGGGACGATGTCACCATGATAGGATGGGGGGCCATGATGCCTTTGATCCAAAAGGCGGTCGATAAGGTCAAGGTCTCGGTGGAGGTCATCGACATGAGGACGCTCTCACCCATGGATATCGAGACCGTCCTGAACTCGGTCAAACGCACTGGACGGGCGGTGGTGGTGCATGAAGCGCCTCGCACCTGCGGGCTGGGGGCGGAGATCGCCGCCCGCATCTACGAGGGGGCGATCTTGTCCATGGAGGCACCGGTGGAGAGGGTGACCGCTCCGGACATCACCATACCCTTGCCGAAAGGCGAGGACCACTACTACATCAACGAACGAATGATAATCGAGGGCATAGAACGTACGATGAGCTTCTAGGTGATCAGCATGGCAATCGAATTCAAGTTCCCGGACCTGGGCGAGGGGATCGCCGAGGGAGAGGTCAAGAAGTGGCTGGTAAAGGAGGGAGACATGGTCAGTAAGGACCAGTCGCTGGCGGAGATAGAGACCGACAAAGCGGTGGTTGAAATGCCCTCCCCGGCCGCGGGTAAGATACTGAACCTCCATCACAGAGAAGGTGAGATGGTCAAGGTCGGTGAAGTGCTGGCGGTCATCGGCGAAGAAGGAGAGATCGTGCCGACCCGGCCTACTGCATCGAAGGTGGCGGACGATAATACGAAGGAGGATAGACATCCCTCGGTCTCTGTCGTCGGCGATCTTCCCCTGGAAGAGATGGTGGTCTCCTCCGCGCCTGCGAAGCGGAGCAGCCGGGACGTATCGGCCATGCCATCGGTAAGGAAGATCGCCAAGGGGAAGGATATCGACCTGACGCAGATTATCCCGAGCGGAGCACACGGACAGGTGTTGGAGAAAGACCTCGAAGGGAAAAACGAGAGACCGAAGACCGTGCCCAAGTTCGATATTTACGGTTATATCGAGAGGATACCGATCAGGGGGATCAGACGCACCACGGCCAAACGCATGAAGGAATCACAACAGATCGTGGCCGCGGTCACCAGCATGGAACAGGTGGACGTGACCCGTTTGGTGGATCTGCGGAACCTGGTGAAGGTCCCCGCCAAAGAAAGGATGGGCGTCAACTTGACCTATATACCTTTCATCATCAAGGCGGTGGTGCAGGCATTGAAGGCGCATCCTATGCTGAACTCGATGATCGATGAAGAGCGAGAGGAGATCATCGTCAAGAAGTACTACAACATCGGCGTGGCCGTGGCCATTGACGACGGCCTCATGGTACCGGTGATCAAGGCCGCGGACCTGAAGAGCCTGAAGGAACTGGCCGAGGAAGTGTCGGCCCTCGCCAAGAGCGCTCAGGAGCGGAAGGTGGACCTGGCGGACCTCAAGGGCGGGACGTTCAGCATCACCAACTATGGCGTGTTCGGAGGGACGTACGGGACTCCGATAATCAACTATCCCGAGACGGCCATACTGGGGATAGGGCGGATCATGGACGCGGCGCTCGTGATCGAGGGCGCGGTCCAGGCGCGCAAGGTGCTGCCGCTATCGCTCACTTTCGATCACCGGGCCTACGACGGCGCGGTGGCGGCCAAGTTCCTCAAGGAACTGACCTATTTACTGGAGAACCCCGAGCTGCTGCTGGTGATGGACTAACGGCCATACGTCCAATCTTCATTTCCGAAACGTTCCCGGGCGATCAGCTCCGCCCGGGCCATCTCGTCCGTTGTCAGATCGCCCACGTACCACTGTTTGTTGATGATGAAGGCGTTGGCCATGGCGGCGATGACGTAGTCCCATGGAACCTTCTTCTGCTCACGAACGCTGGTGACCCTCTCGGTAGAATCAGCGATCCCGTGCGCGTCCAGTTTTTCCGGGAGGACCTTCAGCACTGAGAACATTCTTACCCGATCGATATCGTAAAGCAGTGTCCCGTGCTGCGAGAATATGCCCTGACGTCTTGATTGGGCGCTGCCACTGATCTTCTTTCCGTTGACCAGGACATCGTTTATTGGCTCGAAGGACGCATCGATGCCGATCAGCTTGAGGGCATTGACCAACCAACCGCCTATCTCACGATAGGCCTCATTGATGTCCTTGGGCATCATGTCCTCGGGGCACACGACACTATAGGTTATCTCTTTGCCATTGTCGTGAAATACCGCGCCTCCGCCGGTGCTTCGGCGTACCACCTGAACGCCCAGACGATCACACTGCTCCATGTCCACCACCTCCTCCAGGTCCTGGAAGCGACCGATGCTGACGGCTGACGGGTCCCAACCATAGAAGCGTATGGTCGGACCGGCGACCCTGTAAGCGACCGCTTCCGCGATGGCCTCGTCCAAGGCCATGTTCATGGATGGCGTGTTCGTCTCATAGCGCAGCATTCTCCATCTCTTTCTCAACATCTTAATCCCCTCAGTAGATACACAAGGTCGCCGGGAGCGAACCCCACCACTCGATAATCGTGCTCCTCCAGGAAGCTGGTGATGGCGGTCTCCGCATCCTCCATCTTCCAAGCGGAATTTTCCATCAAGTATGATTCCAGCTTGGCCAACCCTTCTTCTGGATAGAAGAAGAAGTCCCCTCTAAGTCGAAGGTCCTTTACTTCCTTCCCTTGGCAATCGACCACAAGGACCAAGGTCTTTCCGCCAGGAACCCTGACCCTTCTTTCCAAACACCTCACCCCTTGGCCCAGGCCACGAGCTTTCCCATGTCCACCTGGCCGCATATGGCCTTCCCAGTTATCTCATTATAGAAGGCCGGGACGCCCAGGTCGCCTCCGCAGGCCGGGGCGATGGAATCGGCCAACGAACGCATTAAGGTGGCGTTCTCCTCGTTATGCCAGACCTCGAGCCTCTCCAGCTTGATCCCGCTCTCCGCTTCGAACTGGTCCACCATCGGCGCAAGCTTGCGGCAATGAGGGCACTCCTTCCCGTGGAACCAGATCAATCTCTTTTCGCTCATTCAACATCCCTCTTTATGAAAAGACCGCACCAGCATTCCCCCGTCTCCTTGAAGACCGGCTGCTTCAGGAAATTGCACGGGCATATGAGATTGAGGTCGATCTGTCGGTCACCAGTGGTGATCCGGCAAGGGCAGTAACGCTGCCCCTTGTTCTTATGATTCTCCAGCACCCCTTTTGATAGTAGCTCGATCTCGTCGGTCTTATCCGTCAATCGTATCGTTGGGTTCTGGTCGGAGAACTGCTTCCAGGCGGTCACCACGTTCTGTTTGGTGTCGATGATCGAGTGGTCCTTTCCAATGATCTCCATCGCCTCGTTGATGTCTGACAGTACGAAGGCGTTCTTGGCACCACACGTAGGACACACTTCAGGGGCCTTGTTCCCCAGGTGTATGTCGTTGCAGACGTGACATCTCCAAAGTTTTTTCATGCTACCCCTCTTTAATATACGGTCGGTCACGAATATATATGATTAGAGGTCACCAACCATCTCGATGGACCCTCTCCTCGTCATAGCGGTCAAGTGGTCTCTTCTCTTCGTCCGGGTGTCCTATGGGAACGAGGGCGAAGGGGATGACGTTCTCCGGCAATCCTAGCAACTGCCTCAGACCGCGCACGCGCTCCTCGATGGGGTATATGCCTAGCCATACAGCACCCAGGTTGAGCTCTACGGCCATTATAAGCATGTTCTCCACCGCCGCTGAACAATCCTGTACCCAGAAGCCAGGATATTTCTCCAATGTCGGATCGCCGCAGATCAGCACCGCTACCGAGCTCTGCTTGAGCATCTGCGCGTAGGGATGCACCTCCATGATGCCTTGCATCAGTCGCCTGTCACGCACGACCACGAAGTGCCACGGTCGTTCGTTCCCGGCTGAAGGAGCGGCCATACCAGCCTCCAGGAGCATTCTCACGTCCTTTTCTTCCACATCCTGCGTTGTGTAACGCCGGATGCTGCGGCGATCGAGAATAGGATCGTTCCTCATCACCATAGTCATGCGGGCCCGGCGGACATATATTTATCGAGGAGGTGCGAAAAGTGGATATTGAACTTCCCACTACACTCAATTATGTCGGGCATCGAGGATCTGATCTATTCCACGACCTTGCTGTTCTTCATTTTCGATCCGTTCGCCACCGTACCGTTGTTCATATCCATGACCAAGGGTCAGAGTGAACAGGAACAGGCGTCCAGCGCCAACAAGGCGGTGCTGGTGGCTGGTATATTGTTCGTCATCTTCGCCCTCATCGGCACTGAGCTTCTGGGAATGTTCAGTATCACCACCGATGCTTTCCGCATCGCCGGCGGCATCGTCCTGCTCCTCATGGCCATGGAGATCATTTTCTCCTTGACCCTGAGTAAGAACGAGAATCCCAGTGTCGCCTGGGTGATAATAGCCACCCCCATACTGAGCGGTCCGGGAGTGATAACCACCGCCATACTGCTGGTGCACCTATATGGCCAATTTACAGTTCTTATCGCCGGAGTGATCGGTCTGGCCATCACCTGGGGCGTCATGAGGAACTCCCTGCTGATCTCAAAGAAGGTGGGCAACAATGCCATAGAGATATTCTCCAAGATCATCGGGCTCCTATTGGCGGCCATCGCCGTGGAGTTCATAATGAGGGGGGCGGTGGACTACGTCCTGAACAATCTGGACGCTGCCTTCCTGCTTCCTCTTCTCTGAAACGACCATGCAAAGTATTTTATCCGTCGTGCACAAACGGTGAATAAGGTGAGTAGTTGAACAATTGCAAGAAGTGCGACACCGGCCTGGATGTCTTTCAGATCGACGAGACCCCCAAGCTCATGGTGAAAGGCAGGGAGGTCGGTATAAATGACCTCGATGGGATCATGAAGGATGTTCATGAGCTTGACCTGCCCGAAGAACACGTGGGCGGGGAACTGCTGGAGCACGTCAAGCGCAAGGATTACATACCCCCTTCTATGGAAAAGGATTACTTGCAAGCCTTACTTCAAGAGTTCAAACGCCGCTTCGGTTGAACCAGTAAAACAAATAATTTGTAGAACCGGAACCTGTGGGGAAATCAGATGAACACTGCCATTGAAAGTAAAGACCTGGACCTCAGATTAGATATCGACGCCGCCCACCTGAAGATGCTTGATATGTCCGTGCATCTTTTGGGATACTTAAACTCATTCAGGGCCATATCGGAATTGCCGGAATATTTAGGGAGAAGGCGGGTGCGCTACGCCCTGGTCCTGATCATGCTGGACGAACTAGCATCACTAATGGAACTGATGAAGGAATGCGAACGTGGCATCACCGAGCACATGACCGAGGTGTTCATCGAGGGTTACCACTCCCCGCAGCGTCATCAGGAAGGAGTGGAGCATGTACTGGAGGAGATAAGCAAATCGGAGATACTGTTCCTCAAGGTGAAGAAGCACTTGGGTCGTGAACCCTCACCCATTGATTTTGACATCTTCAAGGGATTGTTCCGTCGCTCCGGCGGAAACCTTTTCCCCCTGGTCGAAAAGACCTTGCGTTACGACTGGAACAAAGGAAATGATGAATCGGATATGCCCTCGGAGGATGAGTTGGACATGCTCTTCATCGCCATTGAGCTAAACGTACGCGGAGCGGCGGAGTTCAGTTACGAATGGGCCTTGGCCAATGAGTTGGAGGTCAACTTTCGATTGGATACGCGTTATTACAAGAACGGCATCGATCAGCGCAAGGAAAAGGGTTATTGGGTCACCGAGGCTTTATTTCCCTGAGGAGGGAAGATGAATGAACGATATCAGGGACGTGAGCGACGAACTCTTCTCCGACCTATTGCGAAAGGAGAAGAAGTTCATCGTGTTGGAGTTCTGGTCTCCGGGATGCTCCGTTTGCAAGGACGTAGAACCGGAACTGGTCAAGGCGAAGAAGGACCTGGGGGCAGACACGATGTTCATGAGGGTGAACACCGACCATAACAATAAGCTCGCGACCAAATACCATGTGACCGGCACCCCTACCTTTCTCTTCTTCTGCAAGGGCCAGAAGGTGGGTGGTACCATCGGATACGTCAATGCCACCGTACTGCGTAACACCGTCAAGGACCTGATCAGGCATTCGATATCCTGTCCTCCGGGGAAACGCCCTAGCTACGAGATGGACGGTTACGGTTAAGCATTTTTATTTATGACGGTGTTAATCACCATCTCATGTGGCGACCACTGTCGATCGAGTCGTGGAAGGCGCGGGGGCGGTCCGATCTGAGCGCGGTCTTCCCGGCGGTCAATGACATCATAAGGTCAGTGCGGGAGGACGGCGACCTTTCCGTCATACAACTGACGGCTCGATTCGATAAGGTGGAATTAAACGAATTGGAGGTCAGCAGGGAGGAGATCGAGGAGGCTTATCGTAAGATCGACGATGAGCTGCTCTCCGCCCTTAAGTTCGCTCAGGAACGTATCGAACGGTATCACCGCCGACAGAGACCTGACGATATCACTCTCACAAAGGAGGAGGGGGCGTCCCTGGGATGGAAATACTCTCCCCTGGATACCGTAGGGGTGTACATACCTGGTGGCAGGGCCTCCTATCCGAGCACCGCCCTGATGTGCGCCGTACCGGCCAAGGTGGCCGGGGTCAGAAGCGTGGTTGCCTGCACACCCCCGCCGGTGCATCCCTTGACCTTAGTGGCCTTGGACCTGGCCGGGACCGACCGCATATTCAAATGCGGTGGCGCTCAGGCCATAGCGGCCATGGCCTTGGGGACGGGGACAGTTCCCAAGGTGCAGAAGATCGTCGGTCCTGGGAACATCTATGTCACTGCGGCGAAAGTGCTTCTGCGTCAGGAAGTGGAGATGGACTTCCCCGCCGGGCCCAGCGAGATAGCCATATTGGCCGACGAAAGCGCTCGCCCGGAGAACGTGGCCGCTGACATATTGGCACAGGCGGAGCACGACCCCCATTCAGCATGCGCCTTGGTCACCAACGTCCCGGAACTACCGGGCAAGGTCTGGCAGATCATGGAGGACCGGATGGCGACAAGCCCACGCCAGGAGATAATGGCATCCTCGCTGAAGAACAGCGGCTACATATTGGTTGATGGAATGAAAGAGGGAGTGGAGGCCTGCGACCAGCTGGCTCCGGAGCACCTTTCTCTGCAGGTGAAGGACCCGCTGAGACTGCTGCCGTTGGTGCACAACGCCGGTGCGATATTCCTAGGGCACGACTCCCCGGTGGCCTGCGGCGATTACACCACAGGCACTGACCACGTGCTGCCCACCGCCGGGAACGCTGCTGTACACTCAGGTCTAGACGTGCTGCATTTCATGAAACGCTCATCGGTGCAGTTCCTTGACAAGGAAATGTTAAAAAAACTGGCTCCCGCCACCGTCAAATTGGCAGAGACGGAAGGTCTGACGGCACACGCCGATTCGGTGCGCGTCAGGTTGAAAAAGTGAGGGCGGCCGATCAGACCATCTTCTTTCCGGCCTCGTAGTTGGCGCTCTGGTTCCACACCTCGGCGACCTGCAGGGACCAGACCCCAGTTGCCTTCATCCCCATTTTCTCCAGGGCGGCGTTCATGCCATCGAATATCGGTCCGGATGTGATGAACTCCTTGGGCTTGGCCTTGATCTCGAAGGAGGTCGTCTGGCTACCGGCCAAGATAGAGGCCATCTCCCCGTTGGCCTTCATGTTCTCCAGGTTCGTTCCAGTGCGCTTCATTAGGATCGCGCCGACGATTATGGTGTCCGGCGACGCGGCCTTGAGGCTGCCCACCTGTATGGCGTGGACATGGCCTTCCTTGGACTTCGTAGCTAGAATCCTGATAGACTTGTCATCGTTCAGTACCTTCATTACTTCCTCGGGTATCGCAACCATGTGATTCACCTAGGCATCAATGTGTTTGAGATGTTATAAATCATTGCACCAGAAACATGACCAAAGAACAGCTGGCCCATATTTATTAGCCAGTATCGTTCTATGATAAGTATGACCTATCGAGTTATTACAATGACCTTGATGATGGCATGAAGCCTCGTTCTTTCAATGATACTATGGCTTGGCGCACCGCGGACCCTGTCTTGACCTCCACCAGAACCGACATGTCGTTCTCCCGGGCCAAACGCAGGTAGCGGGGACAATCCATGGTGCCGGTGAAGGGCAGTTGGTGATCGCTCTTTCCATCATAATCGTGAAAGTGCATGTGCCACACCTTATCCAGGTGCTTGATCATGAATCCCTCCTCCAGGTGGCCGGAGCGGGCATCGTGCCCGATGTCCCAGCATAGGCCAACCGAGGGAAGGGGCAGAACCGATTCGACCGCCTCGCGCATGTACGGCAGCGAGAAATGACCGGTGTTCTCCAGGCATATCTTGATCCCCAGATCGCTGGCCATCGAGGATAGGCGCGTCATGGAATCTTTCAGAGCGACCTTGTACTCCTCCAGATACCTATCGTAGACCCATACCTTGCGGTCAGGCAGGGTGAAGTACACCCCAGGATTCAGGTGCATGTTCAGAAGCCATACATCGTTCTTCGCCGCCCACAGCAATGTCTCCTCACATCGGGCGAGATGGCCCTGCCTGACAGATAGGTGCAGGGAACCTAGGTCCAGCTCGTCATGCAGATGCATGCTGAACCGCAATCCGCCGTCCGCCGCCTCTCTCATCACCCGGGCATCGAGGTTCTCAGGGAAGGAGTATGGCATGTTCATATTGAGTTCCAGAAAATCCAATCCCAGTTCCCGGCACAGCTCAAGATTCGGCCTCAGTTCCTGATGCTCGATCAATGCTGGCATTCCGAAAAGATGCATCAATGACCTTCAGGCCTCGAATAGTAGATAAAACGAACGACGTCACTCTAGACGAAGGAGGTAGCGCCTTTCCTGTCTGACCTCTTCCTGGCCGTGATATCGTTTGTGAACGCACCTTTCCCAATTCCTAATTACTTTCAGTCCAGGAAATAGCGATCCTATTTCCCCCGGAAGGAAATAATGACAGACGATGCCGTTCCCTCTTTCGTAGGTGCGCTCCTCTATCTCGGTGCCCTTCCCGCAGCGCATGTCCCCCTCGCCGAAGACGTTGATGTATATGCTCCCCCCTTGGGTCATAACACGGACCATCTCCTGGGCGGCCTTGCGTCTTTCTTCTTGAATAAGGTGTCCGAGCACGTGGGATGCGGAAACGAAAGGGAACGAACCGTCCTTGAAAGGCAGAGCGGTGACGTTCCCCTGTATTAAAGGCAACGAGTGCCAGCGGCGGCAGGAGATCAGAGCCTGCCGGGAGAAGTCAAGACCTATAGGAACGGCGTCCAGCGAGAACGCGCTCAATCCTTTGCCATTCCCTACGCCCAATTCCAGCACCGACCCTTCGGTGGGCAGGAAAGCCTCCGGTTCACCCTTCCATGGGCAATCGTCTCCGGCGTACAACCGGTCCCAGCTATCCCTGGTGTACGCCGGAGACGA
>Ga0307377_10000911_pt1 | contig 39254 bp, 41 predicted proteins | sample TR3MG_FD_202535 | JGI IMG/M metagenome (GOLD analysis project Ga0307377, IMG submission 202535) | Soil microbial communities from Risofladan, Vaasa, Finland - TR-3 | ecosystem: Environmental > Terrestrial > Soil > Coastal area > Acid sulfate soil | place: Finland: Risofladan, Vaasa | collected... | reverse complement strand
GCCCGAGTGCTTTCAGATATGAATCGCCTCCAGAGTGGTGAGGCCAAGATCATTCTCGGCGCAGCCGTCATTGATGATATTTTGGGTTTGATAATCTTAGGTGTAGTGACCGGACTAATTGAAGCTTCAGCAAGCGGGGATGGAGCCGGAATTTCAACGCTAAATGTAGGAATAATTTTCGTTAAAGCTTTTGGCTTCCTTATTGTAGCGATAGTAGTTGGAAACTTGATATCTAAGAAGCTATTTAATCTGGTTGAGATGATGAAAGTCAGAGGGGTTTTACTATTAAGCGCTCTATCTTTTGCTTTCATCTTTGCTTTTCTAGCAAGTCTGGTAGGCTTAGCACCTATTGTTGGTGCATTTGCCGCAGGATTAGTCTTAGCAAACACCCATCAATTCAAGTCTATTGAGAGGAATTTAAAGCCGGTTTCGGATTTTTTTACGCCCATATTTTTTATTATGGTGGGAGCAGCGGTAGATGTTTCGGTGTTTAATCCGTTTGTCAGTAAAAATATACCGATACTCTTGATAGCTTTGATACTATTCATTGTTGCTGTAATAGGTAAATTTGTAAGTGGATTTGCTGTTTTCAAGAAGGGAATCAGCAAAAGCGTTGTTGGCGTAGGTATGATACCCAGGGGTGAGGTCGGGCTTATTTTTGCCCAGGTCGGGCTTACCTATGGAATATTTACCTCAGAGTTGTTCTCAGCTATAACAGTGATGGTTATGTTAACCACATTTGTTGCTCCGCCGCTATTAAAAATTATGTTTGCAAAGAGCAAAGATGCGGCACAAGAGTCTTCATAGGAATAATCTTCATAGGAATAATAAGGAGATAAAACATTATGTATTTTGAACGGCTAAGACAATTTATCTTTTATTCTCTGGCACTTGTTATGATAACAAGTACAGCCCATGCTGCTTCAGAGGATCTGTTGAGTGTGAATTACACTGTTTTCATACAGATCGTAATATTTTTAATCGCCATTTTCATATTAAATAAACTTGTGTTTAAGCCTTTTCTGAACCTTGTTGATAGAAGAGATATGCTCACAAGAGGAGCAATTGAAGAAGCTCATGAGCTTGAAGAGAAGGTAAAGGCAATTATTGAAGAATACGATCTAAAGTTAGATGAAGCTCGAGCTCTCGCTGCCCAAGAGCGTAGCAAGTTAGTTCTCGAAGGGCAGAAAGTGGCTGGAGAAATAATAGGCAAAGCCAGAGAAGAAGCTGGAGTTTTTCTAGAAGAGGCTAAGGTTAAGCTTGAGGCCGATACCAAAGAAATAAAAGAAAAAATAAAAGGCGATATAGATGAATTAGCCACAGATATAGCCTCAAAAGTTTTAGGAAAGGAGGTGGGGATTTGACAGACTTTGAAATAATAAACCTCTTGCTCACTAATTCCTCTGAAGGCGGCAATGTCTTTAACTGGAGATTTGTTTTTGAACATACAGTTAATTTAGTACTTCTCCTTGGAGTTTTGGTCTACTTTCTAAAAGATTCTGTAAGAAATTTCCTGGTTGAGAGAAAGGGATCTATCAGCAGTGAAATTGATCATGCTCAGCATACTATCTCAGAAGCTAAGAAGAAATATGAAGAATACGCAGAGAAGCTCAAGGGAATAGAAGACGAAATTAACAGCATAAAAGATAGTATCGTTAAACAGGGCGGGACAGAAAGAGAAGAAATTGTAAAGCACGCTAATTTAGCTTCTGAGAATATTAAAAAAGAAGCCCAAGAAACTATACAATTTGAAGCCCGGAGGGCGAAGCAAGAAATTCAGTCTGAAGTAGTTACTCTAGCACTAGCAATAGCAGAGAGAGTAATTAAAGAGAATTTGAGCGAGCCTGATAAACAAAGGTTTGTTGACGATTTTACTAATAACGTAGGGGATGAGAAATGGCATCAATCGCAACACTAAGAGATCTCTCTGAAGCTCTAGTACAAAGTGCTAAAGAAGAAAATAAGCTTGATAAAATAACATCTGATATTGAAGACTTCTATTCTATTCTTTCAAGCAGCACAGAGCTTAAAAATGTGCTCTGGAGCTCAACCTATGATCTCAAAGAAAGAGAAGGGGTAACCACGGATATAGCATCAAAAAGAGGCTACGACAGTCTTACTTCTAATTTTCTTAGCTTGGTTCTTGAACTGGGCAAGTTTAAATCTCTTTTGAATTCTGAACAAACTATTGTTCAAAAGCTCAGAAAAGCTTCAGGAAAAATTAAAGCTGAGATAGTAATGGCTTCAATTCCTTCAGAAGAAGATTTGAGCAAAGTAAAGGCAAAATTAAGCGAAGTTATGGGGCAGGAAGTTGAGGTTACATCCAAGGTTGATCCTCGGATAATCGGGGGGATAATCGCAAAAGTTGAAGATAAAGTGTTCGATGGTAGTATTAAGACCCAACTTGAGAGAATCAGAGGTATCCTCTCTCAATCCTAAAGTGGTAAAAATTGAAAAGTTAAGAGTTTATAAAGTTATAAGGAGTCAATAAGATGCAGGATTTAAAGATAGAAGAGATTGGCGAAATATTAAGAAATAGGATCAAAGGTTACGATACTAAGGTTGAGACCTCAGAAGTCGGAACTGTTATCTCTATTGGTGATGGAATTGCCCGTGCATATGGACTTGATCAAGCTATGTCAGGCGAGCTTGTAGAGTTTCAGAGCGGCGTTATGGGACTAGTTCTAAACCTTGAAGAGGACAATGTTGGTATTGCTCTATTCGGCGAAGATACCCAGGTGCAAGAAGGCGACATAGTAAAACGTACCGGTAGAATCGCAGAGGTTCCTGTCGGCGAAGACATGAAGGGAAGGGTGGTAAATGCCCTAGGACAGCCAATTGACGGAAAAGGTGAAATTAAGAGCACCGAAACAAGACAGATTGAGGTTAAGGCTCCCGGAGTTGTTTACAGACAATCTGTGAGCGAGCCTCTTCAGACAGGTATTAAATCAATTGATGCTATGATCCCAATTGGTAGAGGACAGAGAGAGTTAATCTTGGGTGATCGTCAGATCGGAAAGACGGCGATTGCAATTGATACTATAATTAACCAAAAAAATGAAGACGTATACTGCATCTACGTAGCCATTGGGCAAAAACAGTCAACTGTGGCCCAGGTTATGGACAAGTTAAAAGAACACGGCGCCATGGAATATACTACTATTGTTGCTGCTACTGCAAGTGACCCGGCTCCGTTTCAGTTTATTGCTCCTTATGCGGGTTGTGCCCTTGGAGAATATTTCAGAGACACAGGAAGGCATGCACTGGTTATCTATGATGACTTAACCAAACATGCATGGGCGTATCGTCAGTTGTCATTGCTGCTCAGAAGACCTCCAGGTCGTGAGGCTTATCCCGGAGACGTTTTCTATCTCCATTCCAGACTCCTTGAGCGTGCGGCTAAAATGAGAGACGAAGACGGCGGCGGATCATTAACTGCGCTGCCAATTATCGAAACGCAGGCAGGGGACGTTTCCGCATACATTCCGACTAACGTAATCTCGATTACAGACGGGCAGATTTACTTAGAGAGTGATCTTTTCTACTCAGGTATAAGACCAGCTATTAACGTTGGACTTTCAGTGTCCAGGGTAGGTGGCTCAGCTCAGATTAAGGCTATGAAAAATGTAGCCGGTACATTAAGACTAGAACTAGCGCAATACAGAGAGGTTGAGGCCTTTTCTCAATTTGCTTCAGACTTGGATAAAGCAACCCAGGCTCAGCTAGCCCGAGGTAGCAGACTTGTTGAAGCTCTAAAGCAGGGACAATACGAACCGCTTGCAGTTGAGAAGCAGGTTCTAATTATCTATGCAGTTACAAAAGGATATGTAGATGACTATCCTGTTGAGTCAGTAGGCAAATTTGAGAAGGAACTCTACTTATTCTTTGATTCAAGTTATCCAAATCTTTTAGAAGAAATAAAGACTAAAAAAGTTATTTCAGATGAATTAGAAGAGAGTGTTAAGAGTGCGCTTGGCGAACTTAAAAACCAATTAGGAGATTTATCATAGTATAGAAGATTGTAGAATCTCTAAACTAATATAATAATGGCAAGCTTAAGACAAATCAAAACTAAAATAAGCAGTGTTAAGGGCACAAGCAGAATAATGAGCGCTATGAAGCTTATTTCTGCTGTAAAGCTAAAGCGTGCTCAGGATCTTTTGATGGCCTATCGTCCATATTCTGATGCTTATCAAGAGACTACTCTAAATGTTGCAAAAAGATGTGATCCAGAATCGCATCCTCTACTTAGAAAAACAGATGAGCCAAAAAAGCTGCATCTTGTTTTTCTAACATCAGACCGGGGGCTTTGCGGTAGTTTTAACAGTAGCCTTATCAGAAAACTTGAGACATATCTAGTTGCTGATACTAAAACTTATGACGAAGTTACATTTAGCTTCTTAGGCAGACGTGGTAGGGATCATTTTGCAAAAGAAGGTTTTAAGGCATCAAGTAGTTATATCGGTATCACAGAAAGAAACTACACTGAAATATCAGAGAAAGTGTCTGAAGAATTAACCAGGGAATTCATTAAAGGCGACAGCGATGAAGTCATATTGGTATACAATTACTTCAAATCTGCTTTGATCCAGGAAATTACATATGAAAAAGTTCTTCCAATAGAAGCTAGTTCTGAGTCTGAGGACGAAAACCTTATTGATTACTTATATGAGCCCAATAAGAAGGGAATCTTAAGCGAGCTTCTTCCTAAATACATTCAGGTAAGGGTTCAAAGGGCAATTCAAGAATCAATGACCAGTGAGCATGCTTCTCGTATGACTGCAATGGAAAATGCAACAAGTAATGCAAGTGATGTAATTAAAAACCTCACACTTTTATACAATAAAACTAGACAAGCCATGATTACAACAGAACTCATGGACATAGTAAATGGAACTGAGGCATTAAGTAAAGGAGACGATTAAGATGGACACAAATACTAATAACAATATGGGAAAAGTTGTACAGATTATGGGACCTGTTCTAGATGTTGAGTTTAAGGACGGCGAGCTCCCCCCAATCTACACAGCACTAAAGCTTACAAACCCACTGATTAATGATCAGCAATGGAATCTAATCGTTGAAGTAGCTCAGCAGTTAGGAGGCAACCGAGTCCGCTGTATTGCTATGGATTCTACAGAAGGCCTTAAAAGAGGCGAGGATGCGCTTAATACAGGAGAAGGTATTACAGTTCCTGTAGGAAAAGAGGCCCTTGGCCGAATGATAAACGTCGTTGGAGAGCCTATCGATGAAGCTGGACCTGTGGCTACCAAACTGCGTTGGCCAATTCACCGTGAAGCGCCTAAGTTTGTTGAGCAAAGCACGAAACTAGAGCTTTTTGAAACTGGAATTAAAGTTATTGACCTTATTGCCCCGTTCCTTAAAGGAGGAAAGATTGGGCTTTTCGGCGGTGCTGGAGTAGGGAAAACAGTTCTTCTAATGGAACTTATTCACAACGTTGCTAAAGAATACGGTGGAGTATCCGTGTTTGGTGGTGTTGGAGAAAGAACACGTGAAGGAAATGACCTCTGGCATGAGATGAAAGACTCAGGCGTTATTGAAAATACCGGACTCGTATTCGGACAGATGAACGAGCCACCTGGAGCTAGAGCTAGGGTTGCTCTTACAGCTCTTACGCTTGCTGAGTACTTCCGTGATGAAGAAGGTCAGGACGTACTACTCTTTATCGATAACATCTTCAGATTTACTCAGGCAGGATCAGAGGTGTCAGCACTTCTGGGAAGGATTCCTTCAGCTGTGGGTTATCAGCCGACACTTGCTACAGACCTTGGAGAGCTTCAAGAGAGGATTACTTCCACGGTTAAAGGTTCTATTACCTCTGTACAAGCAATCTATGTTCCTGCGGATGACTTAACTGACCCAGCTCCTGCGACCACATTTGCCCACTTAGACGGTACGACTGTTCTATCACGTCAGTTAACAGAGCTTGGAATTTATCCTGCTGTGGATCCACTCGATTCAACATCACGTATTCTTGATCCACAAATCGTAGGACAAGATCATTATGATACTGCTCGTAAGGTGCAGGAAGTTCTTCAGCGTTATAAACAGCTTCAAGAAATCATTGCTATCCTAGGTATGGATGAGCTATCAGAGGAAGATAGGCTCGTTGTTGCCAGGGCTAGAAAAGTACAGAGATTCCTCTCACAGCCGTTCCACGTAGCTGAGCAGTTCACAGGTACACCTGGTAAATATGTGCCTATTAAGGATACCATAGAGGCCTTTAAAGAGGTTATCTCAGGTGCAATGGACGATATCCCTGAGCAGGCATTTTATATGGTCGGAAACCTCGACGAAGTTCGTGAGAAAGCAAAAGAAATTATTTCATAATAAGAAAATAACGAATTAGGGGTTTACTTGCCCCTCAATTAGTTCTTAAATGGATTAAGATTTTATAGGAGAGATTGAAAATTGGCTGACCGTATACATCTAAAAGTTATTACACCAACTGAGCTTGTAGTCGATGAGCAAGTTGATGAAGTAGTAGCTCCCGGAGAAGTTGGAGAATTTGGAATCTTACCCGGACATGTTCCATTCCTTACTACTCTTCACTCAGGCGAGCTTAAGTACAAAATTGGCAACTCGGAAACTAAGCTTGTTGTAGAAGGCGGAGTTGCCGATGTAAGAAACGATACTGTAAGTATTCTTACTGACGGCGTCAAAGAGAATTAAGATTACCCCTTTGCGTTTCAATAACTAAGTCTTTCAACCCCAAAATAACTAGATATTTCCAGCAAATATAATACAATTAAGTGTGTCATCTATATTTCCGGAGATAACCCCATGCCAGTAACAAAAGAAAACTCTGAAGCTCTAATAATTCGCAATGATTCCGAAGGAATTTCTAACCTTATCCTGAACAGACCTAAGTCCTATAATGCTCTCTCTATCTCATGTATGAAGGGTCTATTAAATGAGATAACGGCTATTTCAGAAGACCCCTCAATAAAGGTGGTTATTATTTCCGGTTCGGGAAAAGGCTTTTGCGCGGGGCATGATTTGAAAGAAATGCGTGCAAATCCTGAAAGGGAATTTTATGAAAAAACTTTTGATCTATGCTCTGAGATGATGATGTCAATCATAAATTGTCCTAAACCAGTCATTGCTAAAGTTCACGGGATTGCAACTGCAGCGAGTTGCCAGCTCGTATCCACATGTGATTTGGCGGTAGCGGATGAAAACGCAAGGTTCGCAACACCCGGAGTGAATATAGGATTATTCTGCTCAACTCCAATGGTTGGTCTATCGCGGAACGTAACGAGAAAGCATGCCATGGAAATGTTGCTAACGGGTGATTTTATCTCGGCCCAAAGAGCATATGAGATAGGTCTTGTAAATAGAGTAGTCCCGGAGGCTGAGCTGGATAGCGCTACTTTAGAATTGGCTAATAAGATAGCTGCCAAATCTCCGTTGACTCTCAAAATTGGCAAAGAAGCATTTTATAAACAGCTTGATAAAGATATGTCCGGGGCGTATGAGTACTGCAGCAGGGTTATGGTAGAAAATATGATGGCTCGTGACGCAGAAGAAGGAATAGATGCGTTCTTAGAAAAAAGAGACCCTGTTTGGCACGGCAAGTAATTATTAAAAGCTCAATTGAAGAGGGTTGCTTTTTTATCTGAATTAATATAAAACCAAAGCAGCCTAGGTCTTTGCTTTTTTAGTCGTTTTTCTGCTCGTTCCGGTTGTCGCTCTGGGTGTCGTTTTGGTAGCTGGCTTGGGTGTTGCTTTGCGCCTAGGTTTTTTATCTTCTTTCAGGGCCTTCTTGCCGCCCTCGACAGCACCTAACACCACAAACTGAAGGACTTTCGTAGCCTTATGCAAAACATCCGTTGAGCTCTTCATAATCTCGGATGCCGAATCGCTCACTTTTTTAGCAACATCCGCAGATAACTTTGTAAGATCACTTTGTTTGGTCTTGCCTATTCTTGTTTTTAACGCCATGACATCTTTTCTGATCTCGTCAAGATGTAGCACAACCTTGTGCTTGCTTTCCTCTTTAGGTTTACTTGGTCTTCTTGCTGTAGGGTTACTCGGTTTTTTTACTGCCATATTACTCATACCTCCCGATTTATTTTAATTGTCATCGCCTGCAGTGGCTGTTTGCATAATTTTATTTAGTGTAAATTAAAGTATATACAGCATAACGGATAACTACAATATGTGCTGCATTCTTTACATAATGATAATAGTGTTGCTTTGATAGACCCTGAAACATCTTAGAAATCGTACGCAAGCGGATACTGTCCGCCGGGCGCTGAGTGCATTCCAACTTAAACCGTGCTTGACAAAAGGGGAGCAGTACAAGTTTAAGCCTCTTAACATCATCTTAACAAACTTTAATTATATTACTCCTCTATCCATATTGAGGGTAAGCTCCCGAACCTAAGGATAATTTTCAAAATAATTTTACTTACTATAATCTTAGGAGAATCTAACATGATTAAATTCTTTATGTTGAGTGCAATATCTTTCTTGTTCATAATATCATCAGCAATTTATTGTACAGCTGAAATAAATTTTAAAGAGCGATCACATGTAAAAGAAAGTATAAGATTAGAAGTTGCTAAAAAAGGTAGGCTTTTTATTGGTATGACGAAAACAGAGGCATATGAAATCGAGGGCGTACCTTATCGTGTTAGGAGGCTTGAGGGTGAGGATGGAAAGGAAATGTGGGTATATAGATGTAACAATGGAGAAGGTTTTGATGAGGACTGCTTGTATCTATACTTTAGCGGTGATGAATTAGATAAAATACAGAGGCCATAATAAATTAATCGGTGTAAACAATGAATAAAATATCATTTTTTCTATTATCTGCGGCATTAGCTTTTTTGATTGCGAAAGGGGCTTATAGTCAGGACGGGACTTTGACTCTTTCGTCTCTTTTCGGAACCAATCAAATTCTCGTTGTTGGGGAATCCTACGGTCAGTCTGAGTCAGCAGATTTTCTTGCTAAGACAGTTGCAGAATATATCGCCGAAGGAAACTGTCTTGTCGTAGGACTTGAAATACCGTCCGATCAACAGGAAGCATTGGATAGCGCAATGAGAGGAAAGGTTTCAATTTCGGATGTGGAAATAGATAATGTAATAGATCATGATAGCTACAGAGAAATGCTTGTTAGTTTTAGCGATCAAATTATTGCGGGAAAATGTTTGTCCGTTTATGCAATTAATCCTCCAAGCTCAATTCTGGTAACTAAGGACGCTTGGATGGAGCAGGAAGTTGTGAAAATAATCAATGACAAGCCCGTTGTGCTTCTAGTTGGCAATAAGCATGCAGTGAAGGATTGCAACTCTACCGATGACGAGTCAAGTAAGCTGTTAACACAGCGTTTGCGGGCTAGAAGTTTTGGAGTCGCTTCAGTGCTACAACATTGGATGCCTGGTTTATGTGGAACTAAGACTGTCAAATTATATGATACGACTACGGATGCTAAATCGAAGATTTATGTTAAAGCCGCCATAGGTGAATTAAGTGCAGCGATGCCTGAGAAAGTTTCAATGGTTAGTGACGGCGTTTTAGTCTGGAGCTGTGAAAGAATAACAGTTAAGGAAGTTGATACAGAAGTAGGTGATGTAACCAACAGGAAATTAATCATTGATGTGAGTAAGTACGAGGTTGTTGAGAGAGACGAAGATGTGCTCAAGAAAATAAGATGGGGTATCAAACACGAGTATCCAATTGTTGGGATGAGTATGGATGAGGCTAGAGAAGCGATGGGTGAGCCTGATAAGATCGAAAAAGCTGATAATGTTGAGCAATGGACATATCGGTGCTCTGATGAAGACGGCTTTGATTACGACTGTTATGTACTGAGGTTTCTAGATGGTTCATTGGTGAAATTCAACGACTCAGAGTAGTGCTAAAATCTAAGGATTCTGAATGTTTCCAATATAATTACCCCCCCCCCAATTAGTCACTTAAATAATATTGTTCCTGTCATAAAAAAAACCGGGAGCCCATATTAATCGGCTGTCCCGGTTTTGCTAACTTGTAAAATCTTTTGATATCTAATTTGTATCTTTTTGTTAGAACAAGCTTTTAACTGTCGTTTGTAGCAGGTTCTTCTTGAACTTCAGGGTTGTTATTCTTCTCTATTATCTCTGGCGCAGGTTGTATTTTCGCTTCTTTTGAACCTTTATTTCGTAGATCAACCCTTGATCTTTCTTTAATTCTACTAGCTTTCTTGGAAAGCCCTCTAAGATAGTAAAGTTTTGCTCTTCTTACCTTACCCTGTCTCTTGATCTCAATTTTGTCGATCAATGGAGAATGAAGCGGAAATATTCTTTCAACTCCCACTCCGTAAGATACTTTTCTAACTATAAAAGTCTCGCGAGCTCCACCGCCTTTCATGGCAATAACCACACCTTCAAAGACCTGGATTCTTTCTCTTTCACCTTCTTTGATTTTATAATGCACAGCCACCGTATCACCCGAGCGAAAATCAGGAAGGTCTGCTCTCATCATTGTTTTTTCTATTTCGTCAACGATATTCATCTTAAATCTCCTATATCATATTTTACATGACAATAATCTGTCTAGTATAATTGCAGCTGCACTGCGTACAGAAAGATGGTTATAGTTTGTGTAACCGCTAACAGGTTTCAATCTGTAGTCTGCTCTTTCCATAATCTCTTGTGCTAACCCCCAACCGGTTCCCAATAATAATAAGTAAGGCTTTTGCTCTTCTGAAAAAATTAATTCTCTTAAACCCTCAAACCCAATCATGTTATCTGCAGATCTTGCGTCAGTAACAATCGTTACGGGCTTTTCTCCTTCTATCTCCTCAATTTCAAGGGCCACATCTTCTAATGTGTTTCTTAATGCTACCAGATTAAGGGCCTCTGATCTTGATTTGTTAAAAGATGCACCCTCACCCTCTGTCCAATGTTTAAGCACACGATTTACTAACTTTTGCTGCTCAAGATTGGGCTGCACCAAGTAGAATGATTTAACCCCATATGTAACAGCCGACCTTGCTATATCGTGCACATCTAAATTGGTAAACGCTGTAGTAATTATTTTAAACCGATTATTGTATACGGGATAATGGATTAATGCAATATATAGTTTAAAAGTAGGGGAATCTGTTTCCTTAAGCTTTTTTATAACTTCTATATCTTCGTTTTTTAATATAGCATTATCAAGCATATCTGGCCTCTTTTTGAAGGTCCGTTTGATACTTTCTTTTCTTCTCCATTCATCTATCTCGCCGTGATTCCCGGATAATAGGACATCGGGAACTTTACTCTCTTTGAACTCCTCTGGCCTAGTGTATTGAGGGTGTTCCAGTAAACCTTGGTTAAATGAGTCATTCTCTGGGGATAATGCATTTCCTAATACTCCAGGGATAAACCTTGAAACACTCTCCACTATTACCGAGGCCGCATTCTCTCCGCCTGAAAGCACGTAATCCCCGATTGATATCTCCCTGTCTACATATAGTTCCCTTATCCTTTCGTCCACTCCTTCGTATCTGCCGCAAATAATAATTATCTGCTCATATTCTGCCAGTTCTCTTGCCATTTTATCTGAAAACTTCTCGCCGTCAGGAGTTGTTAGCACTACGAGCGATTTTCTCGAAGTACTTTTTATATCTTCTATGGCTGAAGCTAAGGGGGCAATTTTCATTAGCATTCCCCCACCTCCACCATATGGAGTGTCATCAACTGTTTTATGTTTGTCTTCGGTATGTTCCCTGATATCGTGAGTTTGAATATCTAAAAGACCTTTCTCTTGAGCCTTTTTTAATATGCCAAAGGAAAAAGGGGATTCGAAAAATTCAGGGAAAATAGTTAGAATATCATATCTCATTTTGTTAAATGTAAACCTAAGAATTACCTGTTATTAATTGTCAGTCCAGAAGACCGCTAATAGGATTAATAATGATTTTAGAATGTTCAAGGTCGACTTGTTTAACTATCGGTTCAGTAAGAGGTATCAGATGTTCCTTATCACCGTTTTTAACCACCAATAAGCTCTGCAATGAACGATCAATTAAATCTTTTACCTCACCTATATACTGTCCTTCCTCTGTATATGCTTTAAGACCGATAAGGTCAAACCAATAGTATTCGTCTTCTCCAAGTTCTTGAAGATCTGACATCTCAACATGTATAACTTTTCCTACAAGTTTCTCAGCATCTTCAATTGAATCGATTCCCTGTATCTTGAACACAGCGGTGTTTTTATGTACACGACTTTTTGTGATCGTTAATTCTACGGGGGAGGAGTCAGGGGTTTGAACTATAAAAATCCTTTCCAGAGTAGAAATGTTATCTAGTTGGCGGCTAAAAGGAGCAAACCTTACCTCTCCTGATAGCCCATGCACTTTAGATATCTTTCCGAAGGAAATTAGTCCCATGTTTAAAAGGGGGGACGTCACTTATTCTAAGATTTCGAGCACTGCTCTTTTTTTCATTTTAGCAGCAGCCGCACCTAAAATAGTTCTTATAGCTTTAGCGGTTTTCCCCTGCTTGCCGATTATTTTGCCTAAGTCTTCTTGGGCAACTCTTAATTCAAGCACTGTTGTTTGCTCTCCGGCAATCTCATGTACCTCCACTTTCTCAGGACTGTCAACCAGGGACTGCGCAATGAAAGTTACAAGCTCATTTAGTCTATTCATAACTGATACCTCCCGTCTATAGTATCAATATCCAATACAGTATCAATATCCAAGAACTTTCTTAATCGTTACTGTTGTAGTCCTAGTTCAATTTAGAAATCAATTTGCCGACTCTTTCAGAAGTCTGAGCACCCTTGCCAACCCAGTCATTCACTCTTTCTGTATTAACCTCTAATACATGCGGGTTCGTTCTTGGGTCGTAGTAACCTAAAATCTCAAGAAATTTACCATCGCGTGGTGAGCGAGCGTCTGCTGCAACTATTCTGTAAAAAGGTCTCTTCTTCGAACCAGCTCTCATAAGTCTTATTTTAACCAAACTCGTAATACCTCCTAACTGTATATCAGTATAATAAACTATATTACCTAACTTTCATCATTCTTTTTGCTAACTTGCCCATTTTCCCCATATTACCCATCATTTTTCGCATCTGCATATAGTTCTTTATCATGCGATTTATATCTTCAACTCTTGTCCCGCTACCCTTGGCGATTCTTTTGCGTCTAGAGCCGTTTATGATAGTGTGGTTGAGCCTTTCTACGGGTGTCATGGAGTCAATCATGGCAATTGTTTTTTTGATTTCTTTTTCTGCCGTCTCTAATGCCTTAGGATCTTTAGATACATCTTTCATTCCGGGAATCATCTGAGTCATACTTTCGAGTGATCCCATTTTATTCATAGTTACCATTGCATCTTTAAAATCAGCTAATGAAAATTGTTTTTTGAGTAGCTTTTTTGCCATCTCCTCAGCTTTCTTATCTTCAAAAACAGTCTGAGCCTTTTCTATGAAGCTCAAAACGTCACCCATGCCAAGGATTCTGGATGCTATTCTGTCCGGATGAAATACTTCTATAGCGTCTAATTTTTCCCCGGTACCGAAGAATTTAATCGGTTTGCCGGTAACTGCTTTTATAGATAACGCAGCACCGCCTCTTGCGTCACCGTCCATTTTTGTGAGCACTACCCCATCTATGTCTATCGCTTCGTTGAAGCTAGAGGAAACATTAACTGCGTCCTGACCAGTCATTGCGTCAGCTACTAACAGCACCTGGTGTGGATTAACTGCGGCCTTGATGTTTTTGAGCTCATCCATTAGCTCTTCGTCAATATGGAGTCTGCCGGCAGTGTCTATGATAACTGTGTCATAGCCATTGTTGCGGGCTGTTTTCATAGCATCTTTACAAATATCGACAGGCTTAGCTCCAGGCTGGGTGTCGTATATGCCAACTCCGACTTGAGCGGCTAAAACTTTAAGCTGTTCTATAGCCGCTGGTCTGTAAACGTCTGCGGGTACAAGGTAGGGATTTCTATTTAGTTTTTCTTTTAAATACCGGGCTATTTTAGCTGCTGAAGTAGTTTTACCTGAACCCTGAAGACCAACCAGCATTATGCCGACTGGTGGGGTGGCCTTTAGATCTAAATCAGAACTCTGATCTCCTAATACGTTTATTAGTTCTTCGTGTACTATTTTGACAAACTGCTGCCCTGGAGTAAGGCTTTGGCTGACTTCTTGACCTAAAGCTCTCTCTTTTACAGAGTTTATAAAGTCTCTGACTACTTTAAAGTTTACATCTGCCTCGAGCAGACTGAGCCGTACCTCGCGTAAAGCTTCTTCGATATTCTTATCGCTAAGCTTTCCGTAACCTCTAACTTTCTTTAAAGTCGAGTTTAATTTTTCAGATATTCCTTCAAACATAATCTCTTAAATACACCTCTCCCGTCATAAACCAAACGTTAATAATTATCATAACTTGCATTTGTTGTCAAATATATAAGTGGTTATCGATTGCGTTTATTATAAGCATTATTAGGGTTCGGGAGGTGTTTGGCATATCAGTGACGGGTTTTATATATTGCAATGTCTTAAGAAGGGTTTTCTTGATATTTATACTTGTTATATAAGAGTTTCGCCCGGTTTTAACTCTATGATTTCAATTCCCTCTATGTCTTGGGTTAGGTTTATCAGTTGTTCGGGCGTTCCGGTAAGGAGTGGGAAAGTTCCGTAGTGCATAGGTATTACATATTTTGGAGCAAGAAAACGGCAGGCATAGGATGCTTCAAGTGGCGACATAGTAAATAAGTCTCCAATCGGGATCATTATAAGCTCGGGTTTATAAATTTCGGCAATAAGCTTCATATCGCTAAACACGGCAGTGTCTCCTGCATGATAAACCTTAAATCTGTTTTCAAATTCTATGACGTATCCAACAGCCTCACCGCCGTAAGTTATGGTCCCGTCTTCTTCCTGTATCCCACAGCTATGATCCGCGTGTACCATTGTGAACTTTATTCCATCAACTTCTTGTGTGCCGCCTTTATTCATGGGCAATATGTTCTGAACCCCTTTGTTGTTTAACCACACGCAGGTTTCATAAATTCCAACCACTTTAGGTTGAAATTCGTTTCCAATGCGGACAGCATCGCCTATGTGATCAAAATGAGCATGTGTTATTGCTAGGATATCGACTTTGTCTAATTTCTTTAGACTCTCAGGACACATGGGATTGCCGTCTACCCAAGGGTCCAATATTATAATTTTTCCAGATGGGCTTTTTATTCTAAATGTAGAATGCCCCATGTAAGTTAGTTCAATGTCTTTTCCGAGATTAGTCATTAATATCCGCCTTCCAAATTTTATAACATTCAAGCACTCTTTATTTAAAGATACATCAATTATTATAAATAAATTCTAGAGGCTTACAAACACAAAATTTGAAAAGGGAAAACGCTGATGATAGATTTAAGGCCACAATTAATGTCTAGAAAAATAATAAATTCCCAAAAGGATATAGATTAATGCTTGATTCAAAACTAATAGAAGAGAACATGCTTGAGGTTAAGAGGAAATTAGATTCAAGGGGAGCTGAGGTTGATTATGATCAGTTCAGAGCTCTAGATTTGGGAAGGAAAGAAATTATTAAGAAAGTAGAGGAGCTTGAGCGCGAGCGAAATGTAGGTTCTAAAAAAGTGGGCGAGTTAATGAGGGAAGGTAAGAAAGAGGAGGCTGGAGCGCTTCAGGAAGAGATGAAGGAGATTTCATCTAAAATTAAAAACCTCGGAGAGCTAAGAGCCAAAGCAGAGGAAGAGTTCCGTGATTTTATGTTAATGATTCCTAATTTGCCAAATGATTTGGTGCCAGTCGGAAAAAACGAAGAAGATAACGTTGAGATTAGAAAATGGGGAGAGCCTCGGGATTTTGATTTTACACCTAAGGATCACGTAGAGATTGGCAAAGATCTGGATATTTTAGATCTGGATAGGGCGGCAAAAATTACAGGGGCAAGGTTTGCCTTGTATAAAGGCCTGGGGGCAAGGCTCGAAAGAGCGCTAATTAACTTTATGTTGGATATCCATACAAACGACCATGGCTATAAAGAAGTTCTGCCTCCCTTTATGGCCAATACAGAAAGTTTCATAGGCACGGGAAACTTGCCGAAGTTTGAAGAGGATCTGTTTAAGATTCAAGATTCTAATTTTTACTTAATACCTACTGCTGAAGTGCCAGTGACAAATATTCATAGGGACGAGATATTAAAAGAAGAAGATCTCCCTATAAAATATGTTGCCTATACACCTTGTTTCAGAAGTGAAGCAGGATCTTACGGAAAGGATGTAAAGGGGATTATAAGACAGCATCAGTTTAATAAGGTCGAACTAGTAAAATTTTCAACTCCCGAAAAGTCATATGAGGAACATGAGTCCCTTACTCAAAATGCAGAACGAATCTTAGAGCTACTAGGTCTTCCCTATCGAGTAGTAGTCTTATGCACTGGAGACATGGGGTTCTCCTCCGCCAAGACTTATGATATTGAGCTCTGGGTCCCAAGTGAAAATACATACAGGGAAATCTCTTCCTGCAGCAATTTTGAAGATTTTCAGGCTAGAAGAGCGTCTATAAGATATAGACCTAAGCAAGGGGGCAAAACAAAGCTCGTGCATACCCTAAACGGCTCCGGGCTTGCTGTAGGTAGAACTTTTCTAGGGATTTTAGAGAATTATCAACAGTCTGATGGTAGTGTTACAATTCCTGAGGTTCTGGTACCGTATATGGGCGGCGTTACAAAAATTAGCAATTAACTTTTAGTTCTTTGGTTGTCAGTTTTGTCTGATAGGTACAAGAAGAGTAAGGATAGAATCAAACTGCCGATAAGAATGTATAAGAGAATAAATCCTGTTTGTTTTTCAACATCATTTACTGAAATAAAATAACGTCTCAAGAATATTATTATTGTTCCGAAAGTTGAGAATAAAGCCACCAGTCCAAACGTCATAAATAGATAAGAAAAAATAGTTGTTAGGGAGGTTCTCGTTATCATTGGGTAATTCCTATAAACAACCACAGCATTTTACAGAAGTCTTTAGAAAGTTTATACAGAGTTAGACTGAAGATGGTAGGGCAGCATCTATATGGCGTTGGCTAGTTAAGATAGATTAAACTTCCAGTATCTCTTTTTCTTTCGTTTCTAAAATCTCGTTGATGTTTTTAATGTGTTTATCCGTAATTTTTTGGACATTATCAAAATTCTTTTTAACACGGTCTTCAGGAAGTCCTTCCTCTTTTTCCAGATCTTTAACAAAATGATTGACATCGTGTCTGATTTGCCTGATTGAAACCCTAAATTCTTCAGCAATTTTAGAAACATATTTAACTAACTCTTTTCTTCGGTCTTCTGTCAGTGTTGGGATATTAAGTCTAATTACCTTGCCGTCATTTGAAGGATTAATGCCTATTTCGGATTTCATAATAGCTTTTTCTACTTCTGCTATTGCGCTTACATCCCATGGCTGAATCATGATTGTCTTCGACTCTGGGATGGATACGGTAGCTAGTTGGTTTATAGGAGTATCAGCTCCGTAATAATTTACGATTATATTATCAACTAGGCCCGATGATGCTCTTCCGGTCCTTATTTTTGTCAGTTCCATGCTAAAAGCGGAAATCGTTTTGTTCATCCTGTCTTCAGTATCATGAAGAATGTCATCTAGCATCTTGTCACACATCTTTATCGCTCCTTACTATGGTTCCTATTTCACTTCCCATTATTACCTTTTTTATATTACCACTTTCAAATAAATTAAACACTATGATAGGAATACTTCCCTGCATGCACAGTGAGACTGCGGTGGCATCCATGATCTTTAATTCGTTTTTTAAAACGTCCATGTAGGTTAATTTCTTGAATTTGACTGCGTCATCGTGTGTTAATGGGTCCTTGTCATAGACGCCGTCAACTTTTGTGGCCTTAAGTATCAAGTCGGCCCCGATTTCTAAGGCTCTTAGTGTGGCCGCTGTGTCAGTAGTGAAAAATGGGTTGCCAGTTCCGGCCGCGAATATTACTACCCGGCCTTTTTCAAGATGTCTTACGGCGCGCCTTCTTATATAGGGCTCAGCAACCCGCTCTATATTGAGAGCAGTTTGAAGCCGTGTGTGTACGTCCTTTTTTTCGAGGGAATCCTGAAGTGCAAGAGCATTTATTACTGTAGCCAGCATGCCCATATAGTCGCCAGTAGAGCGATCTATACCCTTTGATGCGCCAGCTACGCCTCTGAATATGTTTCCACCGCCGATAACTATAGCTATCTCTATATTGAGCCTGCTTACCTCTGCGATCTCATTTGAGATAGTGTCCAATACTTCGGGGCAAATGCCAGAGCCTTGTTCTCCTTGAAGAGCTTCCCCACTTAGCTTTAAAAGGACTTTGCGGTATTTCGGTTCTGGATTGGAAGGAGTTTCTGGAGATGTCATAATTGTATTTGTCTAATCAAGCGGTTCACCTAATTGAAACCTTACGAACCTTCTGATTTTGATATTTTCTCCAATCTTGGCTATTAGTGCCTGTAAGAGGTCATCGATTTTCAATTTTGCATCTCTAATGTAAGTCTGATTGAGTAAGCAGACTTCTTCGTAGTACTTCCCTATTTTTCCTTCAACCATCTTCTGAGCAATTTCTGCAGGTTTGCCGGATTCCAATACCTGAGCCTTCATAACTTCTTTTTCTCTTTCAAGTTCTGCTTCCGGTATCTGGTCTTTGCTGATGTATCTAGGGTTAGATGCTGCTATCTGCATTGCGACTTCTCTCGCAAATGCCTGAAACTCTCCATTTCTAGCAACAAAATCTGTCTCGCAGTTAATCTCTATCATTACTCCGATTTTTCCACCTGCGTGGATATAAGACATTACTATTCCTTCCGGAGTGTCTCTTCCAACTTTTTTCGATGCTTTAGCAACACCTCTGATTTTTAGTATATCAAGAGCTTTCTCAAGGTCGCCGGATACTTCTTCTAATGCTTTTTTGCAATCTATAAACGGAGCTCCGGTTGAGTCTCTAAGCTCTTTGACCATCTGTGCTGTAATTTCAGCCATAGTAATTCTAAGCCTCCTTCTCAGGTTCTTCTTCAGATTGTTTTTCAGTTTCTACCGCAGCACTCTCAAATTGGGATTTGGTATCTATTGATGGCTCTGCTGAAACTGCGGTCTCAGTAGGAGCATCTGTGCTTTCAGTAGGATGATTCTCTACTTTTGGCTCTTCAGGTTTAGCTGATGTTTCGCCTGGAGCAGATTCGGATACGGCTACAGAAGTTGAACCTTCTTTTGCCCCTTCTTCTCCATATTCCTTAAATACAAACACTTTCCTTTCTACTACAACTTTGGACTCTTGCTCTTTCTCAACCACTTCTCCTGCTTGCAGCTTTTGCTCATAAATGTGTCTACCTTCGATACAAGCATCCGAGATCCTGGATGTGAATAACTTAATTGCCCTAATCGCGTCGTCATTGCTAGGTATGATGACATCTGCATCTGCCGGATTTGCGTTAGTATCAACGACTCCTATAATAGGTATCCCCAATTTCCTTGCTTCCTTCACGGCTATATGTTCTTTCCTGGTATCTACTATGTATAGAGCCTGTGGAACGCTTTTCATATTTACTATTCCACCCACAAGATGATCTAGTTTCTGTGTTTCTCTTTTTAGGTTTTTAACTTCTTTCTTGGGAAGGTGATCCATATGGCCTTCTTCCTCAAGCTTTTTTAGTTCTAGCAAATAATCAACTCTTGCGCGAATGGTAGGGAAATTTGTAAGCGTTCCTCCCAACCAGCGTGCATTCACATAGGGCATGCCGGACCTTACTGCTTCTTCAGCCATAATCCCTTGAGCTTGTTTCTTTGTTCCAACAAAAAGAACAACGCCACCCTCTGCAACAATATTTCTTACAAAGTTGAACGCGGTTTTAAATAAACCAACAGTTTGTTGAAGGTCTATTATGTGTATTCCATTTCTGCTACCGAATATATAGTCCTTCATCTTTGGATTCCAGTGACTTATCTGGTGACCAAAATGAACCCCGGCTTCAAGAAGTTGCTTCATGCTGACCGATTCATTTGCCGCTTCAGACTGATGTGTTTCTTCTGCCATTAAAAATGCCTCCTGTTTTTGTCAATCCATTTATCAAGATAAACGAAGTTATTTAACATACAATGGGGTGTTTATCAAGTTTTTAGTTGTATAAATCATGTAATACAAAAAAATATTACTGTGGTAAACTGTAGGGGATTTTACAGTAAAGAGGGAATTTTGAAAGACCTGAACTATATATTTATTATAAACCCTACGGCTGGGCAAGGTAGAACTAATAATGCCCCTAGTGTCATACAAGATGTTATTTCAAATAAAGATGTTAAATGTGACTTTAAATTTACCTCTAAAGCAGGTGAAGCTGAGCAATTTGCCAAAGAAGCTGTTAAAGAGGGTTATACACATATAATCTCTGTAGGAGGAGATGGGACCTCTCACGAAGTAGTAAATGGCCTTATTGGTTCATCGGCAGTGTTTGGTGTGGTACCCTGTGGTAGCGGAAATGATTTTCCCAAAGCTGCATCTATTCCGCTTGATATTGAAAAGGCTGTTGAGATTGTTTTTTCTGGAACAGAGAGAAAGATCGATATAGGGAAGCTCGGAGATAGGTATTTTATAAACGGTCTGGGTATTGGGCTCGATGGAGCAGTTTCGCACAGGTTTAAAAAACTAAAACTCTTGAGGGGGCAGCTGGGTTACCTCTTAGTATCGGTTCAAGAAGCGCTAACCTTTAAGGGATTTCCTGTTAAAGTGAAAATTGATGATTGGGAATACGAAGGGATGCTTTTGCTGACCGGTGCATCCAATGGACTCTATCAAGGCGGGAAGTTTAAATTAGCTCCTGAAGCTCGTATAGATGACGGATTGCTGGATTTTCATATAATAAAGGACATGTCTATATTTAACCGGCTGATAAAGATACCCAAGGTTCTTGAGGGCTCACATGCTGATCTCGATGAAGTAGAGATCAAAAGGGCTACAAAAATGGAGATAACATTAGAAGATCGAATTCCGGCGCATACAGATGGAGAGCCTTTCTATCTGGAAAAAGGAACGCATACTATTGAGTTGGTTCCCTCCGGGCTTAAAATAATGTCTGCTTGACAAAAAACTGAATAAAGATAAATCTAGTTGCGAGGAATTAGTAAACAAATACTTAAAAATTAATACATTATGCTCAGAACCTTATATTGCGCAATAGTTTTTGTAGTCTTTACAACTTTCTACGGTATCATTGGGATGATTTTATCTCTCACCTATCGTCCTTTTGTGGTTCCCTATGCTGTGAAACCCTGGGCAAAGACAAATTTGTGGGCAGGCGGTATACATCTTGATGTAGAGGGGCTTGAGAACTTACCTAAAGAGCCCTGCATAATAATGTTTAATCACCAAAGCGCTCTTGATATACTAGCCTATATGTCAATTCTCCCGATTGACTGGCGGGCGATAATGAAAAGGGAAGTGGGTCAAATTCCTTTTATTGGCTGGGTGGCTAGATTATCCGGACACTATCTGGTGGCAAGAGACGGCTCAAGCTCTGACACTAAAGAAGTTAAGAAGATAGTAGGCAAAGTACGCTCAGGACCAACGGTCGTGGTAGCTCCAGAAGGGACCAGGAGTAAAGACGGCAAACTACTGCCTTTTCAAAAAGGCGGGTTTTTAATTGCTGTTCTCGCAAGGGTTCCCGTAGTTCCTATGGTGATTACTGGTGGGATTGAACTACTTTCTAAAGGATCCAGACACCCAAATCCAGGTACGATGAAAATTAAAATATTGCCGCCAATATCTGTAGATGATCTTCCCAAGGGTAGAGAAGGCAGGGAGGAGCTAATGCGAATAGTAAGAGAACAAATGGAAGAAGTCTTAGCTGTTGAGGGATATTAATAAGGAATATATTGAATAAATCCAGTCTTTGCTTCTTGATTTCTGCTGTTACTCGTTAATACTTAGTCACCCTGAATTATTGAGTAACCTCTTTCAATAGTCTATAATTGATAGGTTGTATAAAACATTAATCTGGCTGCTTGGTAGAAGTGACGTTATAAACATATGTTGTAAAAATATATTTCAAATTTTTTTGTTAAACGGGTCGAATTCTAAAGTCAGCATTTATATACTTTAATTTAGAAATATTAAAAAGTGCTTTTGGGATGAGATGTATGAAGTGGGAGAGAAATAATGGATAGTCAGCAATTCGCAGATTTAGAACTCAAAACAATAATTAGCCTTGCGGGAATGCCCGTTCAAAAGGACCTTGTTAACCCTAGAAAGCCGCTGGAGATGGCTAAGAGGGTGAGGGTGACATTTAGGCCTTTACCGCGTAATTACGGAAACCAGATTGTAATAAAATTTAGAGAAAAACTTAAAAATAAATTAATAGAACATGGAGTGCAGGTACTTCCCTGGGATGAAGTAGCTGAATTGCCCGACGATTTATTATCGAAAGTTCTCCGCACAAGAAAGGTAAAGAGAAACATTCACGCAGTTGTAGATGTAAAAAGAGATTATTCCCTGACAAGGACATTCTTAAGCGGTATAGCCGAGAGAATGTATGGTTATTTTCGAAGGCCCAATATGTCGGTAATGGAAATTCTTAGAGTCAGCGGTTGGGCGGATGATTTTACGGCAAGATATGTGCAAGACCCCTTTAATACTCAAATTGTTACACTTATGCCTTTAGAGCCTGAATTCGCCGACAAAAACACTACATATGACCGCAAGATTGCAATAGGGATGCAGAACCTTATTGCTACAATGTCTGAAATCGTAATGGGTATAGCTCCTGATAAGTTCTCACTCGTTAACATGAACCTTTCAGACTCCATTTATTTAAATGAAGGGATGGACGATTTCGTTTTGAATTCATTGATACCGAAAATTTACGCGCCAATTAAACCACCTGTCTTAAATCGTTTTAAGAAGGGAGAGTACGATCCCGCAGAATCTGTTTTTCCCCAACAGTTAGCAGAATTAGGAAGATTAATTAAATCAACTAACCTCTACCCACAAGGCTCCAAATTTAGTGAAAAAGTAAAACGCCAATCCCATAAAGATGTTGTCGAAAAGATTATGGAAGGCAGAACTGGTGTTTCGTACGGTTTCATCGCATTGGCAGAGGCTCCGGTATATGAAGGGCCGATAACAATAACAAAGGCTAAATGGGACAAGATGGAAATGGTAGAAAGCGTTAATGACGATATGGTTAGAGAGGATAAGGATGGAAGGTGGTATGTAAGAACTCTTATAAGGGGGAAGGAGATTTATCAGCAGGTGCCTGACATTTGGATTACCACATCTCGTTCCGGCAGCGATAAAACTAACCTTGATCCTAATAGCGACATAGTTAGAATTGGTGTCGTTAAAGGTAAGCTGCATTTAGAAACCCCAAGGGGAGTTGACCTAAATAGAAAAGATATAAGACCCTCTTTTGATACATATGTAATTATTGCTCAAGCCCTTGCGGCAGCTTTATATACTCCTGATCTAATAAAAAATGGTCTTCCGATACTCCATTTCCATGGGTATCCGGACCCCAAGTGGTTCGGAAAGAGCGAATATTATTCAGGCGCCAGAAACCCATCACTTCCTTGCGGAACTGTGGAGGCAGCGCTTCTTAATTATTCCGCAATTTACGAGCTTGCTAACACCAATGGGACGGATATGAAAATGCTTTGCCTGGTTGAATCTGACCACGGTGTTAACGTTATGGGAATAGACAGGGATTATATAATAAACTGGCTAACTGATGGAGTTGAAAAGGGGCATGTTAAATTGGGCGGCACATATTTGCCGGATCTTAAAAAAAGCAGCCTGATTTTAGAGCAACAGGCTAATAATGAAGTAGAGCAAGAGGCAAGCTCTGCTAATTGACCTATTTATTGTAAATTGTTATCCCTTTGGTATATTGATGCCTGATTTAATCTAAAAAAAATATAAAAATCACTAAAACTGGAAAATTAAATGAGCGAATCACAAGAAACTGCAAAAATTTATCTCGGACGTCATTGTAAAACGGCATGGAATTTGGAGGGTCGGCTTATCGGTACCACCGATCTGCCTCTCTGTGATGTAGGTTGGGCGGAGATAGAAGAGACACTTCCGACAATCGAAGCACTAAACTTTGACAGAATTGTTACTAGCCCACTTAAAAGGGCGCATGACACATCTAAATCCTACGCAGATAAAATCGGTATCCCGCTTGATATTCATCAAGATTTGCGAGAGCTTGATCATGGAGACTGGAACACACAGAAGTATGAAGATCTTCTCGCCGATCCACAAGGTGATTTCAAAAAATGGTGGATGGATGGGGATACTTCTATCCCGATTCCTAACGGACCTGAAACTTTAGAAGAGGTTCAGCAGAGAATAGTCCGCACACTTAAAGAGATTGCACTTGCATACCCTGGTGAAAAGGTCTTAGTGGTAATGCACAAGCACATAAGGTCTTTATTAACCTGTTATTTGCTCGGAGTTGATATTAGCAATTTCAGAGCCAATATCAACGAAACAGTTGAGCCCATAGAACTTCCCGACGAAGACCTTCAGAAATTGCTATGATCTTAGCTATGATAGAAGCTAATCACTACTACACATTGTTTACCCAAATGTTATAATAGACTTTCAACTAATTCGGAGGGCTGGCAGAACGGCGATCGCACCAGTCTTGAAAACTGGCGTCCTTACGGACTTGGGGGTTCGAATCCCTCGCCCTCCGCCACAGAATTTGCCAATAAGAAGAAGCTACTAATTTTTCCTGAATGCGAAATACGCCGTTTTTATCTATCGAAATCTAATTCTGGTCTAACTCCACTCCGTCCTTATAATAAGCAAGCTCTTTTATTGAACCGTCTTTATTTAATATCTTATGCTCACCGTTTAGCTTGCCATTGTTGAAATTGCATACGCTTTTTAATTCCCCACCCTCATACCAGCTAGTTGTAATCTCTTGTCTTTCATCATTTAAATAGTTTGATTCCTTGTGAAGCTGGCCGTTCTCGTAGTACATATTGGTTATGCCGTTTAGATGCCCATCCTTGCAGTTCCACTCGGTTTTTAATGCCCCACTCTCGTAATAATCCTTAACTACTCCATTGGGATTATCTTTACAAACTGGAAAAGGGGAGTCGGCCATTGCAATGAAAGGTGTCAAAACTATTAATGATAAAACTAATACATACTTAATCATATGTGTATCCTCCGTTTTTTTGAGTCTCAATATAAGTTAGATGTTAAGTATATGAATAAATGTTCAAATTACACTAAAAACTTTATATCTAACGGTTCTTATTTGACTTTTTTCCCTTAAAGTAGTTTAATTGAATTGAAATCTAGAACTTTTAAGGAGGGTCTATATGAAAAATAAAATTCTTAGTGGTTTCATAGTTCTAACGTTCATTTTTATGTCAGTTAGTTTGGCTTCAGCACAAAGTGGAGGCCAGAACGCGACAGAAAAAGCCCCTCCTATGTGTGACGGCAAAGTGGCAACGATTGTCGGAACGGATGGTGATGATGTTCTTACCGGGACTATGGGAGATGATGTGATTGTTGGATTAGGTGGAAATGACAAAATAAGTGGTAAAGAAGGTAAGGATGTTATTTGCGGCGGAGATGGTAATGATATTATCGAAGGTAATAAAGGCCCTGATTCGATTTACGGGGAAGCTGGAGATGACAACCTTAAAGGAAACCGTGGACAGGATATTGTATATGGCGGCGATGGCAACGATTATATAGAAGGTAATGATGGAGAAGATTTCCTTGATGGCGGGCCCGGGACTGACAGCATCAACGGAGGAGAAGACAAGGATAAATGCCTGAATGCTGAGCAATGGAAGAATTGCGACGGTAGCGCTCAGTAATAGTAATAAATTCTCATAATGAGTTCAACACTCTATATTGTTTCAACTCCTATTGGAAACCTTGAAGATATAACACTAAGGGCGCTTAATGTTTTAAAGGAAGTGGATCTAATCGCCTGTGAGGACACTAGGACTTCAAAGAAGCTGCTTTCTCGCTATCAGATCCAAAAACCGCTTACGAGCTATCACGAGCACAACGAGATAGAAAAAGCAAAGGAGCTGCTTTCTCTGCTTCAGGAAGGGAAAAGCGTTGCACTAATTACTGATGCAGGCACCCCGGGCGTATCAGACCCAGGATTTAGGATTGTAAAACTCGCTTCTGAAAACGGCATTCAAGTAATTCCGATTCCCGGAGCTTCGGCGGCAATAGCTGCACTCAGCATCTCGGGGCTTCCAACTTCAAGTTTTACTTTTCTGGGGTTTCCACCTAAGCAAAATAAAAAATTGATTGAATATCTGGAGAGAGTTAAGGGTTACCCTGAGACACTAATTTTTTATGAATCTCCTAAGAGAGTTATTAAGACTTTAGAAGCGATCACTGAGGTTTTTGGAGACCGCAATGCCTCTATTAGCAGGGAGATTACTAAGATGTATGAGGAGACTTTGAGGGGCTTTCTTTCAGAAATAAAGAGTACTCTTGAATCCAGGGATAGTTTAAAAGGCGAGTTTGTACTGGTGGTAGTGGGGGATACGCGGGAAAAGGCTGATTTTGATTCTAAAACTATTGATGATCTGCTGCACTATCTAAAAAAAGAAGGCCATAGTTTAAAAGACGCTGTTAAGCAGGTCGCAACTGATAGTGGAGTGTCGAAAAGTAAGATTTATAAAAAAGCGCTTCAAATTTGGGAGTAGAAATTTCAAGCCGAAAGTCTAAATAAATTAATTATCCAGATGCTTTTTTACAATTTTATCTTTTTCTACTTCTGAACCTACTTTCACTTGTTTTTCCATTCTCTGCTTCTGGTTAGAAGCTTCACCCTGCACATTAGACTTGCAGGATTCGCAAATGGATTCTTCGGAAGGTTTTGCGCAAAGCATACATACTTTTTTCTTTTCCGTCATAGTTGTTACCTCTACTTCTAAATTGTACTGATTAATGTCGTTTAGAAAACTATATTAATTTTCAATTAAACTTCAGGCCTTTTATCTCCCCAATTTGTGCTCTGCTCATATGCGTGCGCTACATGAATCACAGTCTCTTCATCAAACGGTTTTCCAAGCACTTGGATGCCGATTGGAAGCCCGTCAGATGAAAATCCGCATGGAACAGAAATTCCCGGAAGTCCCGCAATATTGCAAGGTATTGTAAGAACATCTGATAAATACATCTTTATAGGGTCCTGTGTTTTCTCCCCAATTTTAAAGGCTACTTCAGGGGTTGTAGGCGCCACAATTGCGTCTACTATTTTAAAAGCCTCATCAAAATCATTTTTAATAAGCGTTCTTACTTTCTGAGCTTTTAAGTAGTAGGCATCATAATAACCTGAAGACAGAGCATATGTGCCGAGCATGATTCTTCTCTTTACTTCATCCCCAAAACCCTGAGCTCTGGTTTTAAAATACATATCTCTTAAAGATTCTGCACCTTCGGCGCGGAATCCGTATTTAACCCCGTCGTATCTTGCAAGGTTAGAGCTAGCTTCGGAAGGGGCGATTATATAATAAGTTAAAACTGCATACTCAGTATGTGGAAGAGATATTTCAACAATCTCCGCACCCAAGTTCTCCATTGCCGATATAGCTTTTCGTGACGCATCCTCAACATCTTTATCCATGCCTTCCACAAAATATTCCTTTGGAATACCGATTTTCAATCCTTTCAAATCATTTTTTAGGCTCTTGGTATAGTCAGGAACAGGGACATTCAGGCAAGTAGAGTCGTTGGGATCGGACCCTGAAATCGCATTCAATATTATTGCGGTATCTTCGACAGTTTTAGTAATAGGTCCCGCCTGATCTAGTGAAGAAGCAAATGCTATCATACCGAATCTGCTTACCCGTCCGTAAGTAGGCTTCATTCCAACTACTCCGCAAAGAGCCGCGGGCTGTCTAATGGAGCCGCCTGTGTCTGTGCCCACTGATCCGAGGCAAAGAGACGCTGCTGTTGCAGATGCGGAGCCTCCGCTAGATCCTCCGGGCACTCTTTCTAAGTCCCAGGGGTTTCTGGTAGGGCCGAAATAAGAAGTTTCAGTAGATGAGCCCATTGCAAACTCATCCATGTTGTTTTTTCCAAGAATCACAGCGCCTGAACTTAATAGTTTTTGTGTCACAGTAGCATCATAGGGCGGGATAAAATTCTCAAGCATCTTTGAGCCGCATGTGGTTGTAATATCCTTGGTAATGAATATGTCTTTTAATCCAAGCGGTATGCCGTGCAGCGGACCTAAGTAGTTTCCGGCAGTTATTTCTGTCTCGGCCTGCTTAGCGGATTCAAGGGCTTTATCAGCTAGTACAGTTATATACGTATTAAGAGTCTCATCTTTATCCTGGATTCTATTCAATAAAGATTGAGTTAGTTCCACGGGAGATAACTCTTTTTGTTTTATTAATTCTGATGCTTCTTTGATGGTTAAAAACGGCAACTCCATATAAATATGTCTCCTTAGTCTTCAATCACTTGGGGAACAACAAAGAAATTGTCTTCACTCTCAGGAGCGTTTTGAAGTACTTCTTCAATACTCAGCCACTTCACGACCTTATCTTCTCTAAGAGGGGTTGATATATCCAACACATGAGAGGTCGGCTCGACATTGTCTGTATCCAACTCATTTAATTTTTCTATGTATTCTAATATGTTCCCTAATTGTTCAGTAAATATTGCTGTCTCTTCTTCAGTTACTTCTAGTCTAGCAAGTTCAGCTACTTTTGTTACATCGTCTTTCGATATTTTCATATTTGCTCCTTCAAATCAATTACTGCACAACTCTTCTGCAAATTCAATTACCTGAGTCTCAAGTTTAACCCCGTTTAATCTGTTAATTTCCTGAATTCCAGTGGGACTAGTAGTGTTAATTTCAGTAACGAATCCGCCGATAACATCAATCCCTACAAAATATAGGCCGTCTTTTCTAAGTCGGGGGCTGATTACTTCACAAATTTCAAGGTCCCTTTCCGTTAGATCCGATTGTGCAGGGCTTCCTCCCGAGTGAAAATTGGATCTGAATTCTCCTCCGGGTTTAGGCACTCTTAGCACCGCTCCTAGTGGCTCTCCGTTTAGAATTATGATTCTCTTGTCACCCTCTGATACTTTCTCGATAAACTTTTGACCTATTACATATTCTGTTCCAAATTTTGTGATTGATTCCAATATGACATTGACATTACGGCCACCTTCACGCACGTAGAAAATTCCTTCTCCCCCATGGCCGTCAAGCGGTTTGACTACAATCTCTCCACCTGCTTCCCTGAGAAACTCCTGTAGTTGCGATATGTTTTTGGTCACTATGCATTGTGGAATAATTTCCGGGAAAAATAAGGAGTAAAGTTTTTCATTTGATTCCCTGATCCCAGTCGGATTGTTGAGGACTTTGGTTTTACTCCCATCAAGGAGGCTTAGAATGTAAGTAGCATAAAGGAAATCGTTATTAACCGGTGGGTCTTTTCTCATCCATACAGTGTCAAAACTTTCCATCGGAAGAGTTTTCCTTTCACCTAGTTTGTAAAAAGATTCACTTCTCTCTAGTGTGATTTGCGTTGCATTGCAAAATGCTTTGTCATCTTTTACAAAAAGATCTTTAAGTTCTAAATACCACACTTCGTGCCCTCTTGCTTGAGCTTCAAGCATGAGCACAAAAGTTGTGTCTTTCTCGGTATTTATTGTCTCTACCGGATCCATTACAAAAGCCATTTTCAGTTTCATAGTTTCCACTTTAAGATGTTTCTATTTGTCGTTTGATTCTACCGAATTTTATAGTTCTGGACAAATATCACAATAAGTCATTGCTAGAAGTCTATCGTGTATACTTTGCTTAAACTAGTAATTGCAGAATTAAAGTTAGCTTTGAAAATACATCAAGAACCAAAATTGAAACGAATTTTTAGAGAATTTCATGTCCCTTATTGACCAAGATAGATTAAAAAAACTATATGACTCCGATCCACCTGAATACAGTGAAGCTATAGCTATTCAAAGAGAACTTAGGGATAAAGTCATATCCACAAACGGGTTTGATAATATAAAGACCGTTGCGGGCGCTGATCTGGCTATACTCAAAGACCAAAATAAACTTGTATGCGCAATAATAGTGTTCAGCTATCCGGACTTAATAGAAATTGAGCGTGTATGGGAAGTGGTAGACGAGAACTTTCCTTATATTCCCGGGTTATTAGCCTTCAGAGAGGGTCCGGCGATTATTAGAACCTACAATAAGCTCAAGCAAAAACCCGATGTGCTTATATTCGATGGGCACGGTATCGCACATCCCAGAGGGTTTGGAATAGCTTGTTATGTTGGGGTCTTACTCGACATTTCTACTATGGGAATTGGAAAGAAAAAACTATATGGCACTTATCAAGAGCCCGAGGATAAGCCCGGCTCCTATGAGTCTCTATTCTCAAAAGACGGTGAGCAAATCGGAGTTGTATTAAAAACCAAGAATAAAACTAAGCCCGTTTTTGTATCTATTGGGCATAAGATAGATTTAGCTACTTCAAAGAAAATAGCTATTACGTGTTCAAGGGGATACAGGATTCCGGAGCCGACAAGACTTGCCGATAAATATGTGGCTGAGCTCAAGAGGGAGCTTCTAAAATAATGCCTGAGAGATTCTCTTGGATTATTGAGGAACGTATTGCCGGAATGGAAAGGCCCGGACTATTCTATTCACTTCAAGAGGATTTAGATTTTTTGAAGTCACAGGGTATTAACGTTATTGTCAATTTGCAGGAAAAAGAACACTTTATAGAACATCCTGATTTTATAGTGAAAAACATCCCGATTAATGATTTTGGCCCTCCTGATTATGAAGATTTTATAGAATTTATCGATTTTGTTACAACTCATATTGCTCAGGGTAAGCGAATCGTAGTTCATTGTTATGCAGGGATGGGTAGAACAAATTTAATGCTTGCGGCTTACTTAGTACATCATCTGGGTATTAATCCCGACCTAGCTTTAGAAGAGGTTTGTCTTAAACGACCTGTTCACCTAGTTACTGACAGACAAGAAGAAGCTTTGAGAGAATATTATTATGTAGTGAGGGACACTCTGCTCCCACCTAACACCTCTTAGTAACTACAATTTGAATTGCAAGCAAAGATAATTCTTCTGGTATAGAGGGCTCTTATCTGGTAAATTACTAATCAAGTTTTATTGAGCGTCGGTATCCAAAAAGGAGAATTCATGGGTTATTCGAAAGATTTGCTTGACCAATTAGAATACGGCAAAGGTGAGACCCTTTACGGTGATACTCCCCTTGTAATACTAAAAGCCTTCCTTCAATCCGGCGTGTCTTATTTGGGCGGATATCCCGGCTCTCCTACAGCGAGCTTGATAGACGCTATATCTGATTCATATGAAACGGTTTTAAAACCAAAAGGCATATACTTCGATTGCTCGGGCAATGAAGCCTCCGCGGCTTCTCTACTATCCGCTTCGATAAGCTACCCAATTAGAGGTTCTGTGAATTGGAAGATCGTCGGTACCAACGTAGCCTCAGACGCACTCTCTCATATTTGCTCCTCAGGAGTTACGGGGGGGGCAATGATTATTGTTGGAGAGGACTATGGATGTGACAGCACCTGTGTTGCAGAAAGGGCTCTTCCCTTTGCGCTTAAGTCAACGATGGCAGTGATAGATCCAAGAGGCGATTTAGATCATGTGGCAAAGATGGTCGAGGCAGGGTTTGAACTCTCTGAATATTCTAATATGCCGGTAATGTTTTTATTGTCCACAAGAGTTGCGCATATCATGAACAAAATGAAATGCAGCGATAATAAGGAAGCTAAGATTAGTATGTTGAATAAGCTTGATGATCTAACTACAAGCTCAGAGACTATACCACTGCCGCCATTTACCTTTGATCAGGAGAAAAAGAAGTATCATGAGCGCCTTCCCGCTGCGCAGAAATTTATTCTAGATAATAAGCTGAATGAATTTTTTGATGGAGAGGAAAAGTCAATTGGAATCATTACTCACGGAATGATTTATAACTCTCTTTTGAGATGTCTCTACAATTTGGGCGAGGCAACCTTATATGGCGAGGCAAGACTTCCTATTTTAAACCTTAATGCTACTTACCCCTTAGTTCCTGAAGAAATAATTCTATTCTTAAGGGATAAGAAAGCTGTCTTGATAGTTGAAGAGGGCATGCCTAATCTGATTGAAGAGCAGATACGCTCTATAGCGCAGAGAGCAAAATTGGGGCTAGATATATTTGGAAAGGATCTCCTGCCAAAAGCGGGAGAATATACCCCAGACCACATAGCAAAGGGTGTAGGAAGTTTTCTATTAAAAAATACTTTATCCGATTATGAAAAAGCACGTATTAAAGAAAGAAGCGAATACACGGAAAAACATAAGGAAAAGGCTTTAAGTTATTTAAAACAGCCTGTTGCTAAGAGAAACCCGGTATTTTGCACCGGGTGCCCTGAAAGGCCCATTTTTACGGCAATTAAAATTCTGGAAGAGGATTACGGCAGATCATATTACGCCTCTGATATAGGGTGCTATTCGATGAGCGGACTTCCGCCATTTGACCTCAGCAACTCAATCACCGGGATGGGAATTGGGCTCGCGTCGGCGGCTGCACTTTCACGTATGGCCAATAAGCGGGTTATATCTTTTATGGGTGACGGCACGTTTTGGCATAGCGGTCTTACCACGAGTATTGCTAACGCTGTGTATAACAATCAAAATGCTATCTTGATTATCCTTGAGAATTTCTGGACCTCCATGACGGGACATCACGAAAACCCTGCGTCCGGTAAGAACATGAGACAGGAAGGGGTAGGGATGGATATTGAAAAAGCCTTAAAAGGTACTGGAGTTAAGTGGATAAAAGGTGTAGATCCCTATAATTTAACAGAGTCTATAAAGGTGCTGACAGAAGCCTATGAAGAAGAGGAAGGCCTCAAAGTAATCATATCCAGAGGGGAATGTCAGCTAGAGAAGACAAGGCGAGAAAGAGGGCAGATTAAAGAAAAAATAAAAGTTGGGAAACGTGTTAAGCAGCAAAAACTGGGAGTAGATCCTGAGGTTTGCACAGGGGATCATTCCTGCATGCGCTACAACGGATGCCCTTCTTTAACACTAAAGGATAGCCCTACAATACTCAGAGAAGACCCAGTTGCCCACATTGATTACTCTTGTGTGGGTTGTGGCTTGTGTGGTGAGATAGCCCATGCGGCTGTACTCTGTCCGTCTTTTTATAGAGTAGAGATTATTGATAATCCTTCAATGTTTGATCGCTTAGGAGCTAAAATAAATAGATCATTGCTTCATATGATCTCTAAAAATGGATGGATGGGTTAAATCAATATCTATTGGTTTGAATTTCCTTATTAAACAGTTTTTATTTAAAGTTTAATGATTGGATGGCTCGAATATAGTCTCCAAGTGTGGGTGGTTTAACTTAAAGCAAAGCTTATCGAGAAAACTTTTACCGTACGATAATTTGTTGTACTATAGTTTTTTTGGCAACACGAAAAATAACATGCAGAAAAAAAGTGATCTAATAAAAGTATTAATCCCTGCAGTGGGCGGGCAAGGAGGAGGGGTTCTCACCGAATGGGTGGTTCAAGCTTTTTTCCTTGAAGATTTTGATGCTCAGGGGATAAGTCTCCCCGGTCTCTCTCAAAGAGGTGGATCAACGGTATATTACCTTGAGGCTCATCCCAAACCGGAATCAGAGGACAAATCGATTATTTTTGCCCAATTCCCGGTACCCGGAGAAGTCGACATTATACTGGCACAGGAGTTCTTGGAGTTAGGCAGGGCTCTTGAGCTTGGTTACGGCTCAGATAAAACAACAATTGTTACCAGCACTCATAGGATATATTCAACACTTGAGAAAATGCCTATTGGGAGTGGTATTTATTCAGATGAAAATTTAAGGAAATTAGCAGCAGGTTTTTCTTCTAAGTTTATAGAGATTAATGCACTTGAGCTTTCTAAAGCAAATGGAATGGATGAGCTGGCTGTTAATGCAATTTTGCTGGGCGCGCTAAGCGCTTCAGGCGCTGTTCCAATTGATAAACGCTCATTCATACGTTCAATAGAAATGGTAGGTGTTGCAGTAAATGCCAGCTTAAAAGCTTTTGAAGTAGGCTGGGAATATGCCCAGATGAATTATGATCCAAATATAGCCCTCTCGTCTAAGTGGAGTAGTTTTATTGAGGAGAGAGCAAATAAATTAGAAGATAAAGAAAAAAAAGATTATATGGCTAGAGTTTCAAATATAGAGTCTGAATATCCCGAGAATCTTAAAGAGATACTAGCAGAGTCGGTTTATAGATTAATCGACTACCAAGATATAGATTATGCTGAGCGGTATTTGAGTGAAGTGAATTCGATTAAGAGACTAGACGCTGAAAACAAAGGAACAAACTATCTTCTTACTGAGCTTTTTGCTAAGAATCTTGCATTACTCATGAGTTATGAAGATGGAATAAGGGTTGCTGAGCTTAAAATAAAGTCAGATCGGTTTAAGAGAATTAGAGAGGAAATGAGGGTGAAGGATGACCAGGTTTTTCATGTAGTGGATTACTTAAAACCCGATGCTGAGGAGATATATGGGCTTTTGCCAAATATATTAGTTGCACCCGTGTTGAGTTTTACCCAGAGTCGACTTTTTAAAAAGATATGGTGGAGAAAAAAGCCTTTAACGATGGGACAAACCCCTGTTACAAATTCTTTCAGCGGATATATGAGACTTTGGATGCTTACAAAGATAAAATTTCTAAGGCCGTACTCTTTTAGGTATAAGAAAGAATACAAATTAATCAAAAGTTATACTGAAGCAATTAATAAATATGCTTCATATGATTACAAAGTGGCTTGTCTGGTTGCTAAAAGCGCCCAGATGGTAAAGGGCTACGGAAAGGTAAGAAGAAGGACTATGGATGCATTTTACCGCTTTGTGGATAATATTATCTCCCCACTCGCAGCATATGAGAGTAATAATAGAAAGAACTTCGATATTACGTTAGAAATCGGGCAGGAAGCTTATACTCTTATAGCCGGAGAAACTATTGAGGGAATAGACAAGGCTGAAAAGCTTGTTCAGGATGTTCTTGAAAAAAGAGCGGCCTAAACTTTATAGCTCTCATTAACTACAACTTTTCATCAAATCAATAAAATCTTGGAATAGATACGAAGCATCATGAGGGCCGGGGGATGCCTCGGGGTGATACTGGACAGAAAAGGCGGGGTGTTTTTTATGTTTTATTCCTTCTATAGTTTGATCATTTAAGTTGATATGTGTTACTTCGATATCCTTACCCAAAGTATCCGCGTCCACTGCAAATCCATGATTCTGAGACGTAATTTCGACTTTCCCGGTTACAAGATTCTTTACCGGCTGATTAGCCCCTCTATGGCCAAACTTGAGCTTGTAAGTTTCTGCGCCAAGCGCCAGGCTTAATATCTGGTGCCCTAGGCATATACCGAATATTGGTTTTTTCCCAATCAAAGTTCTTATGCTTTCTATAGCATAAGAGACTGCCGCCGGATCACCCGGGCCGTTTGAAAGGAATATTCCATCAGGATCAAGAGCAAGAACTTCATTCGGAGGGGTTCTGGAAGGAACAACCGTGACTTCGCACCCATGATCTGTGAGCTTTCGAAGTATGTTTTGCTTGAGTCCAAAGTCATAGGCAACTACTTTGAATTTATCTTCAGCTTGTAAATCTTTCTCATCAAGCGGACGCCAACTGTGAGTGCCTTCATTCCAGTTATAAGGCTCTTCACAGCTGACTTCCGTTACTAGATCTATTCCTACAATACCCTCTGATGATTGAACTTTCTTAAGCAAATTCTTTGGGTCTAAATCTTGAGTAGAAATTACCGCTTTTTGAGCGCCCTTTGATCTAATTAACTTTGTTAGAGACCTTGTATCGATTCCTTCAATACCAACAATGCCGTAATTAGCCAAATAAGACTCTAGATCACCTTGTGAGCGCCAATTACTCGGTGTCCTCCAGTACTCTTTAACTACAAGACCTTTAAGAAAAGGTCTTCTGGATTCAACATCCTCTTCATTTACCCCGCAATTGCCTATTTCAGGGTAGGTCATCGCAACTATTTGACCGTTGTATGATGGGTCTGTAAGGATTTCCTGGTAGCCGGTCATAGAGGTGTTAAACACTACTTCACCAAATACCTCTCCCTCTGCTCCGAAACCAGATCCCTCAAAAACCGTTCCATCTTCTATGACTAGCAGTGCTTTTTTCATGAATTCGGATGAGAAAATACATTCTTATTTTACTTATGTCAAAGTGCGGTGCGGCACCGGTCTAAAATTCAACTCTAAATTTTGAAGAACTTGTTTAATATAAGTCTATTTCTAATCAGATAGCCCTTTTCGTAAAATCTCATTTACAATTTTTGGGTTAGCTTTTCCTTTGGTTTCTTTCATTACCTGACCCACAAAAAAGCCCATTAGTTTTTGATCCCCAGCTTTATATCTCGAAATTTCACCAGGGTGGTTTGCAAGAATTTGCGATATGACATTTTCAAGCTCAGATTGATCCGAGATTTGAGTCATGCCTTTTTCTTCAACTATTTGATTAGCCGTCTTTCCACTTGATAACATATCTTCAAATACTTCTTTTGCTATCTTTCCGCTAATGGTTCCATCCCCTATAAGATTTAACAGCTCCCCTAATTTGTCCGGGCTAATAGGGAATGATTCAATATCATCATCTTCTTCTTTAAGCTCTCTCAATACTTCTGTCATAATCCAATTGCTTACAATCTTGGGGTTGTTATGAGTTTTAAGACAATCTTCAAAATAGTTGGCTATTTCTATAGTTGATGTAAGAACTCCGGCGTCATATTCCGGCAAAGTATACTCTTCTATAAACCTGGCTAGTTTCTGATCTGGAAGTTCGGGAAGAGAATTTCTTATCTTCTGAATTTGTGCTTCTTCTATAACTACCGGCAGAAGATCAGGATCGGGGAAATATCTATAATCGTGGGCTTCTTCTTTTGATCTCATGGAAAAAGTTACACCTTTATTTGAGTCAAAGAGCCTTGTTTCCTGTACAATCTCTTCTCCGTTTTCAAGTGATATAATCTGCCTCTTGATTTCATATTCTATTGCTTTCTGAACGTATCTAAACGAGTTAACATTTTTTATCTCTGCTTTTGTGCCGAGCTTATCACTACCTTTGGGTCTTAGTGATACATTGGCGTCGCACCTTAAGCTTCCTTCTTCCATATTGCCGTCACAAACGCCTATATATCTAAGAATAGAACGGATCTTCTTCATATATTCGACTGCTTCTTCTGCGCTGGCTATCTCTGGTTCGCTTACGATTTCCACAAGCGGAACACCGGCTCGGTTTAAATCGACAAAACTCGAATTTCCGTGGTTTTCATGAATTAATTTCCCGGCGTCTTCTTCCATATGAATTCTAGTTAGATTAATTTTTTTAGTAGATCCATTGGTTCCGATCTCTACCCAGCCGCCTGTAGAAAACGGTTCTTCGTACTGAGAAATTTGATACCCTTTGGGCAGATCAGGATAGAAATAGTTTTTCCTTGCAAAACGTGAACGTGGATGTAGTTCACAATTAAGAGCAATAGCAGCCTTAAACGCTAACTCCAATACTTCTTTGTTTAATACAGGAAGTACCCCCGGCAGACCCAAACAAATCGGGCTTACATGGCTATTGGGGCTTCCGCCGAACTCAGTTGATTCAGGGGCAAATATTTTTGATTTAGTCTTGAGCTGAGCATGGATCTCAAGACCTATTACCGGTTCAAATTCCATTTCATAAACTCCTTTTTCAGTTAAAGTAATACTGATTAATAGTCTAAATTTGTCAAGGAACAAAATGATATGAGTAAAACTATTTTAGTAGTTTCCCCCCACCCCGATGACCTTGAAATTGCAATGGGTGGCACAGTTGCAAAATTGATTGATCAAGGTGTGAGTGTTGTATCGCTTGTAGCTACAGACGGTAGAGGGAGCACAACGGTTGATGGGCTAACAGGGGATGAATTAGCTGAAGTAAGAAGGCAGGAGGTTAGGGAGGCAGTTTCAGTTCTCGGTATCCAAACATTGATACCATTGCCTATAGAAGATGTTAAGACTGAAAAAAATAAACAGCACTTCAAAAATGATTTTAAAGAGACGATATTGCGATTTAAACCCCAGGAAATTTATATTCCTCATCCACAGATTGATAAGCATCCAACACACCGGATTGTGTCAGAATTAGTGTTAGATGAATTAAAGGAGTTGTCTAATAATAAGGAGTTCAAAGTTGAGAAGATCTGGTGTTATGAAGTGTGGACGCCATTCTCTAGCTATGACAGAGTCGAAGATATATCTAAATTTATAGATCTAAAAATTATGGCAATTGAAGCCCACAGAAGCCAGCTTGAATACAAGAATTATACTGAAGGGATTTTAGGCCTTAATAAATATAGAGCTGTATTTGATGAGAGGCACGGGGTAACGAAGATGGAATACGCAGAGGTGTTTATTGAATTGATGTTGTAGGGATTTACTCTTTAAGATATGTTTTACTTAGAAATATGTCCGGTTTTCATGCTCCAAAGGAGCACGTCCCATTCTTCAATTTCAATACCCAATTCGGTCGCGAATGTTTTCATTTGCTAATTACTATAACTTTAGCTCGACAAAGAATGAAGTAATCCATACCGCTACTGCCAGGCATCCTAAAGTCAATATAGCAACTCCAAGCTTTTTGGAAAAAGAGACCTCAGGTGCTTTATGTTTGGACATATCCATAGGTTTTGTCGCATCGGTTACAGCGGACATCATACCGTGCTTGAGTCCACTTCTCACAAGCTACGAGTTGATAGGATAGGCGGTTATTATTCCAGCTAGAGTAGCTACAGAAGATATTCCCCAGAATATCGGCCCAGTTGGGTTATCTCCTCCCGGTATAACTCCTCTTAAAATTGCCATAACTGGAATCATTCCAACCATTACCATGTTCATTGGAACAGTTTCAGAGAAAAGAGTTTTCTTAATTGCCCCTATATAACTGCCACCCATCGAGGACTTCATAAATAGGGCTTGGAAAATCAACAGACCCATTACAAATGCTGTTATATATTCGATTATAAGGTCAAGCCCGTTTGGTAATGTGCAAGGACATATGGCGGTTTTCCCTAGAATGGGGAAATGGCGATATATATGGCACAAACAATTAAAGAAGAGAGGTTGAGATGGGTATTACCCATAGTGAGAGGG
>Ga0307377_10000910_pt1 | contig 39280 bp, 67 predicted proteins | sample TR3MG_FD_202535 | JGI IMG/M metagenome (GOLD analysis project Ga0307377, IMG submission 202535) | Soil microbial communities from Risofladan, Vaasa, Finland - TR-3 | ecosystem: Environmental > Terrestrial > Soil > Coastal area > Acid sulfate soil | place: Finland: Risofladan, Vaasa | collected... | reverse complement strand
CCCGGGATTTCCCGGTAAGCTATTCCCATTCCCTTGACGGCGCCGCAAGCATTGCAGCGCGCGCGATTACGGGCAGGATTGCGCTTCTTGCACATGCCGCATTGCCAGCCCGGTTTCAGCAGTTTTGGCTTCTTCAAATGGCTCTCCTTTACCGAGGGCTATATGGTTCCGTTTGATGAAGTGCTGGCACAGGGCTCTAAACAGCAGATCTCACACCAGCAGCCGCTGACGCGAAAAGTTAGTAATGACGCCTTCCGAGATCTCCTCAGCTTCAGTCCCTTCGTCCGCATTTGCAGGGGCTGGCACATCTATGTCCGTCACCTGATGCTCGAACACGTAGTTGCTCTCGTGGATCGTATCGACCGCTTGCACCAGCAACTGCCGGGTTTCGCCCACATTCGGCTTCTCAACGGTCACCTTCAAGGTGACCTCGCTGAACTGTCTCATCGTTTCTCCGATACAACTGCATCCTATGGAATTGTTGGCTGGAATTGGATAGAGGGAAGCCCCTAAACGTACGAAGGGCGCCCGAAGGCGCCCCGGCTCACGACACATACCCTCGGTATCGAGGCTTGGTCGGTGCATTTTCTAAATCGGCCTTTGCCAGACGTCGATTCAACTTGGCATTGCGCCGCTTGTACGTCTTCCTGATCACTCGGCCCTTCACGGAAGAGTCGAGCTGTTCAACCTTCAGTTTCATCGCCGCCTCGCACCTTCGTCAGACACTGACGGGGACCAGCTTGTGGCGAACCGCGTACATGACGAGTTGAACTTTGTTGTGGCACCCGATCTTCTCCATCAAGGTCGACTTATGCACTTCCACGGTCTTTGCGCTCAAACCGAGGAGGATGGAGATTTCCTTGACGCTGTTTCCCTCGGCGAGCATCTTTAGAACCTCATTCTGCCGAGGAGACAGCCGATGGAAGCCGGCAGAGTGTTCATGTCCGGTAAATCTGGGCAGAATGGAAAAGTGAGAATCGCCGCGATAGATCTTGGTAATCACTTTCTGCAGCTCATCGAAACCACACGTCTTCGTCAGGTAGGCCGAGGCTCCAGCTTCGACTGCATTGAGGATATGCTCTTCTTCGGTTGATCCGGTAAGAAACATCACTTTCAGTGGAAAGTGAGAAGACTTGGCCCATCGAGCCGCTTCAAATGGATCGGCGCCTGGGATATTCACATCGAGGATGAGAACATCGACCTTCTGGTCGACAGCATGTTCTGCTGCCTCGCGCGCATCTCCATGATCCCCGATGATTCGGATCGTGGAAGTCTGTTCCATGATCTTGCACAGAATTTCACGGACCAGAACATGGTCGTCCGCCATTACACATCGAATCATTGGCCTTTTTCCTCTCAGCTAATATCAGGCCGGAAAATGGCCACTTTGAGGATAGGGGAAAGCCTCTATGAATCGATTGTGATATAGAACACATAACGTTTCTGTATAATTCGCGTCCGGCCTGCTGGGCGCCTGAAGGCGCCCTTCTGTTGCCAGGCCAAGCAGACTTGGCCCCGTCTAGTCTTTCGGACTAGACAGCAGCAAGAACGCCCAGGGTGTTCTCCGCGGCCGTGGCCGGTTCGAAGACCTCAAACGTCATGCTGGCGACATACCCAGTGTTGGCATATATGCGTCTGTGTGTCCTTCTGCCGATCCAAAGATCGACACGGCAGCCACACCACCCGGCTCGTCATCTCTATCCGTCACTGATTCCGTCGAAACCGTGACGGGCCCACCAAAGCCCTCTCTGACTTACATTCCCCCGAAGTTCAGTGAACTTCAGCTAAAGCATGAGGGCTTTGGTGGACCCGGAGGGAATCGAACCCTCGTCCGAAATCGTGAAGACGATCTGTCTTCTCACGAGCGTTATACTCCCCATTGCTGGGGAAACTTGATGCGGGAGACTCTCGCCAGTGAGCCTTTAATCAACTTTGGAGCCGGTTCTTTCCGGAATCTCCACGGCCTGACCCGCATCTGTGGGCACAGAGTCAACGTTTTTATCGTGGTGTGCGTCACCCACCTGGTGCCTTGTTCCGTGCCCAATTTGCTTTGGGTGCAGCCAAAGCCTCGTCCGCTGTGTGTCGAAGGTACTTCCGTCTGGGCTACTCTGCGTTTCGAACTGAATCTACTTTGCGTTTGGCCTACTCTTGGTTTCCCATGCACTGGTCAGCCACGAAGTCCTTGCAGTCAACGCCTTTCGGCTCCTGCTCTGACTTCGCCGGCGGGAATATCAACCCGTCGCCCGCTACCCATCCGCACCCAAACTCGATTACTCCGTGTATTTGCGACCGTCGATCGAAACAGAAAGGCCATCGCTCGATGCGCCTTTCACTATTTCCAACGCGAGTCGGGAATCGTCGGTATAGGCTAAACCTTGAGGATCGGAATCTTGAACATTCTTCCGAACCCAGGCGGCCCCTTCTTCGCTTCGGCCTTGAATTGAGTAAATCCCGGAACCTGCAACTTCAATGTCGAAATCCATCGTCTTCTCCTGATCCAACCAATTGAGCGATTTCAAACGCCTAGTAAAAGGTTGGAGGCGGCTCCGGCGGAGGCGCCACATAGCCAACCACCTCAGGCCCCATTGCCTGCGGAGCGCCGGGAGATGCTACCGGGGGTCCTGGATCTGGTACTGTGATTGCCGCTGCCAACCGGGCCAAGCAGTTTTCAGCCAGGTTGTCTTCCACCAGTTCCTCCCGCGAAGGAGGGAGCGCAGATGTGGGCAATCCTGGGGCATAGGCGTCCATGGCCAGATTGAGGAGACCCTGATGGGTCTGCTGCTGGAAGAACTCCCATTCGAGGTCTGTGAATACGACTTGTTTACCCATGATTTCTCCGGTGTTCAGTACAGCAGAGTCTCGCCGGCTACCAAAGCTACCGCAGCGGTTCCACCTTGGCGTAGATCTTCTCCAGCATGAACGCGCAGTAGATCAGCACCCGTAAGATCAGATGTGTCTCAGGATGAAAGAAGCTGGGCAGCGCATCTGCTTCATGCAGAGCGTGCTCGGCTGAATCAATCGGTTGAATCATCTTTCTCTCCAGTTGGATCAGTACGTGACTGACGCCATCAGGCCGCTACCTGTTCAAGTGGCACGCGATGCAGTGCTGGGTCATCTCCACATCGAAGACCGCCATCCCCTTAGGTTCGAAACCATGCTAAACCTGTCCCATTGCATCACGTGCTGCTAGGATCGTATGCATGGTTGGAATCTCTTTGCCTCGATGATTGAGACTCTCGCAGCTCATTCAAGCTCTTGTGGCAGGAACTGGAAAGCGAAACGCGATGATTGACATTCATGAGCACCTGATCTACGGGGTGGACGACGGGTCGCCGGACCTTGAAACATCTCTAGCCATGGCACGTGAGGCCGCTGACGAAGGCGTGACACACATCGTTTGCACCCCTCACGCAAGTGACAGGTATCCTTACCAGGCTCAGGTCATCGAAGAGCGCTTGGCCGAGTTGCGCGAGTTGCTGAAGGACAGTGTCGGATTGAGTTTGGGGTGCGACTTTCACCTGACCGCGGAGAACATTTTCGAAGCGGTGGCTAACCCTTTGCGCTACTCGATCAACGGTAAAGGGTACTTGCTGATCGAGTTTCCCAACGTGGCAATTCCTCCCCAATTAACCGACGCCATGTTCAGGTTGCAGTTGGCAGGCTATACCCTGATCATCACCCATCCGGAGCGGTACCTGGCATTGCATCGCCAGCCTGAGTTGCTTGCCGATTTCATGCGTCAGGGGTGTTTGATTCAGGTAACCTCCAGCTCCTTATATGGGCGATTCGGCAAGATGGCGGAAGCCTTTTCAAATGAACTGCTGGAGCGTAACTGGATCCATTTTATTGCCACCGACGCACACCACCCTGCGTGGAGGCCCCCGCATCTGAAAAAGGGCTTTGAGTATGTGGCTCAGCGAGCAGGCGAGGAGACGGCGCGGCGACTGTGTCTCATCAATCCTCAGGCCGCTCTTGAGGGATCCAGGTGGCCGGAACAGCCCGATCCTGTGGGCTTGTGGAAACATGTACCGCTGAAGTTCAATGCGAAGAGGTATGCTGACGACCCTGAACCTGCGTCCAGGAAGACCGGGCCTACCAAAACGGGCGAAGACACTCCCAAGACCGGCGCAAGAAGATTTTGGGATCGTCTGTTCTCTCGCTAAACCTCCCAGAGCTTGCCTGAAGGTCGCGCCCCGCATTTCTCAGCGGCAACTATTCTTTGAATACTGCTCTAAGGTGGACACCTCGCTCCGCAGCAGATGCGGGCTGCCGCAAATTCACCTCAAAATCTACCAAACGGTTCCCGTAGCGTCCCGTAGCAAAATGGACCATCGCCTTCAATCTGCTTTCGAGAGCACTTTACGGCCTTCAAGGTGCGTTTGAGAGCCTTTACCATCGGACGGGTGATCTTGAATCGCCGTTTCGGTGTGCGGTCATATCGAGTGAATCGTTCCATCTTATCGACCCACACATGATCCTCTGTTGCTCCCCGCGGTTCTACGGCGATGAAGTGGTCTGGCGTGATACTGGTGCAGGTCACTCGATGTCCATCCCAGATGAACTGGCGGCCGACAAACATACGCTCACCCTCGAGGATGAAGGGCTTCCGACCGGCCCATTCTTCGTATGCCTGGCAGGCGGAGATGTTGCGAACGTCCACCGCGGCGCTGTAAAACCGCTCGTGCTCACAGCCAAACCAATAACCGCCCCGAAAGTCGTCCATGAGTTTCTTGAAGTCGCACTTCATAAATCTCATGCCGCTGGTGATCGCAAGCACGACTGCCGAGTGCATGGAATGGTTTAGGCGTTGCCACGCATGTCCGGGTGTGGCCTCCTGATTCCTGCTCCAAACGTGCTTGCACAGCACGTAGGCAGGACTCTTGTATTTGGTGGGACGAAGCATGGGTCTCCTTGTCTGGCTACAACCAGACTGAACTGTGAGCTTGCAAATTGGGATAAGGGAAACTGCTTAGGTCTTGGGGGAGATGGCAGGATTTGAACCTGCAATTCCCAGGTCAGCGGCATTGCCCCCGCAGCGTTACCGCTCTCGTTCACCATGCGTTGCCCAGGAAACCGGCGCAAGACCGGCGGGCTATCCGATACCACCGCCCATCATCTCCCACATCTATTCCGGCAGCTCTTGATCGATCAGCTCTGCCAGCTCGATGTTCCGGGCGCTCGCCGCGCGCAGAAATGCTTTCGATGCGTCTTCCATCTCCAATGCGGCATCGTATTCCGCATCGCCAGAATCGCCTTCCTTGACCACGTCGAACTCTTTGATGGCCTTGATCAGGCTTTTCGCTTCGTCTAGCATGGAAGTTTCCTCATCATCTGAAGGGCGTGGCGGAACAAATACATGGCCACAGTTTTGGCACGCTTGGCCGGCCACGACCTCAAGAGGGATTTCCAGACCACAGTCTGGGCAAACACCATCTTGGTAACTGCGAATGATCGAAATGCTTTCCGACATGTGTGCTCCTACTGGGGATTCCAGCCGATCTGTTCGATCACGTCGGTATCGTGATGCTCGTAACCGCGAAGCTCTGCGTGGCCGACCGTCACTGGGTCTTGTATGCCCATCGTGATTCGTTGGCACAGCCTGTGGGTCAAGACGATTCCGACAGCCACACTCAGATTGAAGCAGTGGTAGGCCGGGATCTTGATGAACCGATGGCAGAGCGCGCGGTAGACCTGTGGAATGGAACCATCCTCGGGTCCGAAGAGGTAAACTCCCCGGTCGGGATGGATGAAGTCGTTCAGTGGTTCTGCGTTCTCTACGACCTCGATCGCCACCGGTGTAATCCCCGGTTCGAACAGGTCGAGAGGCTTATCGCTGGTGCCCCATTGAACATCGGCATACCCGCGCATGCGTTCTTCCCGCGGCAGCCTGTCATAGTCATGGGGATTGACCCGCTTTCCTGTCCACAGCAGGTTGTCAATTCCCGTGCAGGAACAGGTGCGCAGGACACCACCAACGTTGCGGACGTATTTCGGGTTCACCAGAACGACGCCGCTGCCTTGCAGCGGCAGCCGCGCGCCGTGCTGTAGACAACGCCTGAGTACCTTCTTGCTTTCAAACAGACATCCGCATTTCTCAGCTCTCAGTGCGTCAGTTGCCATAATTCCTCAGTATTGTGCGAGTGTGATTGCCGTGACATTGAACCGGCGTTTGGCCTGGTCGTAGATGTCGTCCAGATCGAGATCGATGCGTTCGCCGGCGCTGTTGAAGGCCGTTGCATGCCCGTTGAGATACCGCAGCTTTTCACTGCCTATTTGCTCAAAGACAACGATCTGATTGTCCTGAATCAGTTCTGCCAGTTCGGCTATAAGATCGACTTCATCATTGTCCTCGTCTGCACCGAAATCGACCGTCGGCCAACCGCCGCTGTCGTTGACAGCGTCATCCGGCGCAACTCCAAACAGCTTTCTGGGATCTTTGCCGTCGGCCGGTTTCTCTTCCATTTCTTCCCAAACCTCCAGACCGCGCTTGGCTGCCCACGCGCGGAAAGCAGCCTCATCTTTTACCGCAAAGTAGTTGCTGCGTGCACTGCCGTACCAGTTTGCCATGTGGTTCTCTCCTAGTCGCGGTACCGTTTCATCCGGTCCACCACTTGTTCGCGCGTTTCACCTTTCGGCTGTATTCACGCCGCTGTTTGTTCCAGCGCCACCACTCCAGAAATGCCTTGATCATTGCGCTCCCAACTCTTGTTCGCCAAAGTCCAACCTCGATACATCCTCCGTTTACCAGTACCGAGTTCGCACATCTTTCCTTTGGTCAGATTGTTTGCTTTGCAGAAGGCTGCCATGTTCTTGATGAATATCCGGTTTCCATCAGGACTTATAAACGTCCTCGCACTCTTAGCAGTTACGACATCTACAGCCCGTTCTTGCGCACCCGGTGAAAGCGATTTACCTTTTCTGCGTTCCTTCAGTTTCTTCAGCTGCAAAGCATTCAAAGGAACACCTGTATGTGCTTTAGACATGTTCTGTCGTGCAGCTAGAGACGGCATTTTGCCTTGATTTCCCTGTCCGATTCGTAAGCGAACTTCTTCGATCATGACACCTCGTGCCTTCCCGGCACGTAGGTTATAACCCTTAGGAACAAAGGTGCTCAAAGTGGTTGCGAAGTGGATTTCGGCTGCATCAGTATCTTCTTGAGAGGTGCAATGTTGCAGGATCTCGATCTTGAAGTTGCTCTTCCCATACTTCTTGATGGCCTTGGTAACCGGCATTGTTGGCTTCACCAAGGTGCATGCCCACGTGTGGCTCTTCCACCTTGCTTCCACTGACCGAGTTGTCTGACCAACATACCGCTTTCCATTGATCAGATTGGTAATCAGATAAACCAGCACTAATGCCCCTTATACTTTCCGTTTGCCATCAAATCGAGCCAATAGACCCGTTCTGCCATAAGGATTCTTCCAAGCCAGTTCTGGCCGGTTTCTTTGCAAACACCGTAGAACACATCTCCCCATGTGTTATTTTCAACCAATTCCTGTGGATAGGTGTTGATCAGCTGAATGCGAATGTCCTTGTTCTGGGCGAACTTGGCATGAACCACCTCGGACATGACGATCAGACTGATCTCTTTCCAGTCCGGCCGCGTGAGATGCTTCAGCTCCTTCGAAAGCTTCTTGGCGCCTTTGCCATCCGTGCTCTCGTACTTGAGCCTGTATTCCTCGTCCCGCGGCAACAATTTGGCTGCCTGATACGCACTCTCGCTGTTTTGGTACAGGTGGCCGCTATGCCAGAGCGGCGCCTCATGGAAGTTCGAAAGCCAGCGATATTCGCCCATGAATGAATCAATCATCTTCAACCTTTCCGTCCCTGTGCCCCGATAGGAGCATCGCCAAACGTTCCCGTCAGAAACACAGGGCACGGGCGGTGAGACCGGATCGTTGGCGCGACCGCTACGCAGTCTCTTTCCGCAGCTTGAGGCTACCGAGGTTTAACCTCAGTGCCCGTCCAAACGTGTGTTGCGGGTTCAGCCTTCATGGTCTTGGGTAGCTGCCGGCCTTCCCAGTGAACTTCGCTGGGCTCAAAGGTTCGGCTGTATTCACACGCTGTTTCCGCGTCCTCGTCACCTTCGAGGGCTTTCTTGAAAGCCTCTTCGATGGTCTCGGCTTCCACTTCCTTGGTGGCCCAGTGAAGCTCGGGTACTTCGATCTCAAACCTTGCCATCGGTTCCTCCGTTGCAGGGTACTTCGTAGGCTTCGTGAAGGTCGTCGGCCATCATCAGGAAGCGGCGCGCGCCTTCGCGCAAGCAGGCTTCATCCAACAGGATGGGATACCAAAGTCATCTCACTTCACTCGCACCATCGTCGTTGTAGCGAGGGTGTCGTAAACCGTATCCAGCATCTGTTTGGCTAAGGCCCGTCCATCCAGATCGGCCATCAGTACCAGGAACTCTGGACTCTCGTTCCACAGGCTGAAGACCAGCGCTTTGAGGCCGGCGATGTCGCCACGGTCGATGAACTCCGAGCACCGCTCGCAGGCAGCCCAGACACGCGTGTAGTTGTGAGCGGGGCCGACTTCCGGCCCGGACTCCACAAACATGCGAACCAAGATGTCCCGGCCCGCGTCATAATGTCGTGTGGCTAAGTGCTGGCTGCAGAAATCACAATTGTCTGGCATCGTGCTCCTTCAAATTGGCAGGGGCGACAGGATTTGAACCTGCAGTGAACTTGCGTTCCGTGGCTTTGGAGACCACTGTGCCGAACCGGATTGCACATCACCCCTGTGCTGTCCACTCGTTGAGACAATGACGGCAGTTGTATTGTGCCGCGGTCTCGGTGGTCCGCACATCATTCTTGGTTGTCCGAATGGTTATCTCGACTGAATCTACATTCCAGCTGAGGCATTTCGGACACTCCACATGTGTTGGTAACGGTCGAAGCATCGAGCCGCCAGGAAACTCCTTGCGCGCCTCGATCTCTTCAACCACACTCTTGACTTCTGCTTCGGTGAAGGGACGGCCCTTCACCCGAGCAGCCAGAACATCGGCCACTTTGAGCCAGAACGGAGCGTCCCATCGTCCATGGGAACTGAAGCTCACCCAGCTCATGGGAATCTCGCCTATTTGTGACATTTGGCCTTCGTGTCCACGGTCAGTTTCTTGAAGTCGTAGACCCAGATCTTCGACTCGACGGCATTCGGCGGCAATGGGAAAGTGATCCCAGCCTTGGCTTCGACGTTGGTCAGCATCGTGTGGACGCTCTCCAGGTCGTTGCCCAGATCGCTTGCCTGAGGAAACAGGAAGGCGACGTACTGGCCCGTCACGGTATCGACCACGATCTTGTAGAAACCCGTGGGCACATCCACTTGGTCGGTGCCGATCTTCTTGTCCGTGGCCACGTCATAGACTGGCCCGGCATAGATCAGATAGGTATGACCGCTCTCGTAGGCGCCGGCGCGAACCGCCGTCTCGAGCAGCTTCCACAACCCTCGGTTCAAACCCGGGAGCTGAGGCGTCATATTGGAGAGCATGAAGCTCTCCCGTTCCACATCCGGATCCCAGCGCATGTCGCCGTCCGGAGCAATGTGGCCCATATCGAATCCGCTGCCCACATAGTCAGCCGGCTTGGCGCGACCGCCCTCCGGGAGGGTATCGTCGGCAGCAAAGGCATTGCTGCGCACTTCGCAGCCAACCGCATGTTCAGGCGTCAGGGTGTAAGACACCCACTCCGGAATCTTGGCCACCTCATCGCTGTATACCAGATAGGCTCGCCGGCAAATGTAGGCGTGCGTACTGTCAGCCGGGAGCAATTCTCCCCTGATGGTCAGAGGTGTCCCATAGGGAACGAATTGATGACAGGAGCTGAGGGGCTGTTCTGGAGGAGCTGAGTAGACAGTGGGTGCGAGGATCAGGGCGACCATGGCAACGGCCACAGCAAAGCCAAGGCCGCGGCAGAGTCTCTTGACTTGACTGAGGGCACATGGAAAAGCCTTCTCATGTCCACACTCAATGCACCGCAGCTTGGTGCGCTCGGGGGTAACGGGCTTCATGATGCCGCCACACACCCATGGGGTTGGGATAAACCCGAAGATCTTCACACGACAATCGCAAACGAATGCGCTTCCAAGTTGCATTTGGCACTCACTTTCTGGTTCAAATCTCCCGCCGGGAAAGGGTTCACCGGGCTAACCCGGCGGGAGGGGTGGCGTTGTCCTTGATCTTGGACGACCTGAGCTTACGCATCAGGACGGGATTCACAACCCGTATTCACGCCCGCTTGTGGCTCCGGCTGCACCGGAACAAATTTGCTTCCCGACACTCTCATCGCCGCGAGAATACAAGCAGCCCGTTCTGTATCAAAGCTCTCGGGACGGCCGTCGTAACAGCCTGGAATTCTTCCCGCGCTTGTCCGATAGCAACGGCTTCTGATCTCGTCGGCCAATTTCCGATCCGCTTCAGTCGGCGTCACATCGCATTTGAGACAGCGGTCGTTGACAATCTGATTGCAGCCGCAGCGATCGCAGAACGCATACCCATCAGCTCGATAGTTGATGCCGTTCTTTAACGCATACTCGTCCTGCATTGTTTCTCCATTCATGGTGGGGCAAGGAGGACTTGAACCTCCATGCAACGCCGGTCATGCAGCCCGGCTGCGCTTATCCTGCAGGGTTGAGCACTGTTGCGCCGGATTATCGGTCCGGTGTGTCTACCAGTTTCACCATCGCCCCATTTAAGGAGCCGAGTCCAGAAGGCTTATTAGGCCAGCCCGGGCCCGGCTCCGAAGGTTCCGAAATTGGGTCACCTATCAAACCATCAGAGGGTTACACTGCGTTCGCCACCCACAATCGCCAGAATGCTGTGATTCACCGATTAGCTCCATGCGCGCTATGAATTGACAGCTCACTTCCTGGGCCGCCCGAAGGCTTACCAGAGCGCGTACCACGGCTGGTTGGGGCATTCTCCCACCTCTGCTTCGTTGGTTCCGAAGAACCGATCTCGTGCCAGGGGACGGATTTGTCACCGTCATCTCTCCGGCGGATTAACGCGTCTCCGCAGGCCGCTCTACTTCTTGAGCTACTCCCGACTCAATACTTCAACCGGTGTGCTGTTACGCTGAAGAGTCCATATCTCGCCTTACCAGGCCAGTCGCAGTTTGCGTAGCAAGAAACGTTTCAACTGCGGCCCGCGTGCCAATAGCGTTTGGCGTGAATGCAGCAATTCCCGGCGAGCAGCCGGCCTGCTTCATCTCTGCACCCCGAACTGCCACGCATACCATTCCGATACGTCTCCGGCAGTCCCCGTGTCACGACTCACTCCTTGGAGGATGGCTGCTATCAAGCCAACCTTCCGGTTGAAGAGCTTGTTAGGCCGCGGCAGTCAGCGTGACCGAGCTGATGGGGGTCGGCGCCGAAGCGGCGGCCTTGGCGGCCTTGGTTGTCTTGGCGGGCTTCGCAGCGGCCGCCGGCGCGTTGGCGGCGATCTTCTGGCTGGCGATCGCGGTAAAGAAGTTCAGCGCGGTCTGGGTTTGCTCGACGGTTGCGGTTGCAATGTATTCCACCAGGTACTGCTCAAAGCTCTTGGCTTTCTTTGCCATTCGAATTCCTCTTTCGGTTGGGTTAATGATTGAGCCACACAGGACTGTTGTTCCTGTCTCTTTCACCGTGTTCAGGATCGAGACTGACGGGATCCATCCTGTGTGGTCCAGTCATGAGCGTTTTGTTCCGCCGGACTCGCTCCCACCGGTCTTAATGCCCGATCCGAGTGTTAGGTGAAGCCGTACAATCTGGCTTCGCTGGCACTGCGTCGTAGGCATCTTTTGGGGCATCACGGTTGAACTCGTGACATCCTCCACCACCTGATGTGTTTCGTGGATCAGGACCACTCCTTGGTTTTACTGGCCAAGAACCGGTTGCACCATCAGGGAAAGCCCTTATGGCGTTTGACCTTCCGTCAGTTTGACAAGATCAGTTGAACTACCAAAGCTTGGATCGGCGTTTCCTTGTCTGAATCGACGAACAGCAGATTGGCCAATTACACGCAGAAGGTTTGCTGATATCCGCAACTCCAAGATTTCTCCTTGGAGCCTGCGGATTTCGGTTCCTAATCGTGTCATCATCTGTTCGTGACAATCAGCGCAAATAGCCCGTCGCATTCGTTTCGACGAGCACTTTCGACATACGCACATGTTCATTGCCCTTGAATTGCGTTTCCTGTTTTGGACAGCTGGATGACCGAGATTGGTCCCGGCGAGCGAAGGTTCGGAACATGGTCCCCGACCAGTTCGCCGCCGCTGAAAGTGAAGACGGGCGGACACCTGATCAGGCATGGCGGAGAGTCATCTCACGCGACACTTGTTTGAACGCATGCTGCGCCGGATGGTGACTTTGCCGCTGCCGGCCGGATAGACGCGGCAGCCAGACGAAACCAATCTGATTGATGAAGGGGAGTTGAGGAAGGATACCTGAGAAATAGCTTTGAGATGGGGCAAATAATGGCATTCTAGGGCCGGTAGCGGCCCAGCCGGGCACGCTGCGGGTTCTGAATATTGAATATGCTTTTTGTAGCTTCTAATAAGTGCCGACTAAGCCGCCTTGTCCAGGTGCCTGACGAGCATCCGCTCCACCGACGCCACAGACTGATAGCCCGTGACCGTCTCGGCACGGCTGCCGTTCTTGAACAGGATCAGGGTAGGAATACCCCTGACACCATAAGCAATGGTCTGGCCCTGTTCTGCATCCACGTCGTACTCGACAACCTTTAAGTTGGAGTGCTTTTCGGCAACGGTCTCAACCACAGCCTTCAGTTGCTTGCAAGGACCGCACCAGGCGGCGGCGAAGAACACCAGAACCGCACCTGGGTAGTTGGTTACGTCGGCGCACCAGTCCTTGTCCGACGTCGGCATAATCTTCGTGAGCGAAGTCTTCACTGACATTGCGTTTCTCCTGACTATGAGTTCAGAACTGTTCACCCGGTCCTGCGCACTGCAGTCCTCGCTCCCGCCTTTCTCAAGGAGGATCTCGCGCGGATGGCGTGGGCCTTGCCGGCCAATAGGCAGAATCTGTCTATAGGGTGAAACACCTAACCGTTTCAGTCTTCGGCAGGATGTGCGACTTGGTTGCCGTCTTCGCCCGCTGACTGCTGGGCGTCTTCGTCTTCGTCCTCGCCGTCTTCCGGCTCTCTGCCGGCGCCGGGGTCCATGTTGAAGTCGCATGGCCGGCAATCGTGGCCCGTAAGCGCACGGAAGCCCTCTTGCAGGTTGTCCATGGTCTCAGCCAGGTTCTTCCCGTCGAGGTCGGTGATGCCTTGCTGGGTCAGCAGGCAGTCGTTGTAGACCGTTTCCATCGTGGTGAGCGCGTTGTCGACCAGTTTCAACTCAGGAACTGCTGCGAACAACGCCTCAGCCATGGAAGAACAGTCTGCGTGCATAAAGGATCCGATGAACTGCAGGATCTTCTGAGCCAACTTGTCGGAAACGACAACCGGCTCCGGTGGGACGATTTCAAACATAGACATCGACGTTCTCGCTTTCGGTGACACGGACTAAGCCGGCGCCGGGAATAAGGCCAAGATGGTTAACGGCCGTGAGCAGGGTCTGATTCATCAGGACTGCCTCAGCCCCTTTGTTGAACTGCATTACCGGAATGTTCAGAGCCTCGGCGATGCGAATCCCCTGTCCTGTTCCGCCGCCACCATCTGCATTCGGGAAAGCAATTACCAGATGTGCTGGTTGGATGACACCGAAGTTGCGTGCGTGGAGTGCTCTTGCGCCGTTGGTCAGCTTGTCAGGTGCCGGATGGTAGTTCTCAACAGACTCGAACCATTCAGCAGTCCGAAAACGGTCAGCAATGATGAGGCGCGCGCCTTTGGGAATGATCTCCTTGTTGTAGGAGACCCAAGGGAGACAGATGTCCAGCATGTCGATCCGTGCGCCCAGCATGGCTGCCTGGTCAATCCCGTAAGCTCCGCCTGTCTTGATCCTGCAGCCGTAATGGTGGCTCAGGTGGTAGGCGAGGAACCGGGCCTTTCGCTCCTGACGCTGGTCAGGGTTTCGAGTTCCGATGATGGCAACTGCCAGCTCGTCCACGTCAGGCGGCCTTGCTGCGCTCAACATAAGGCAGCCATTCAGGAGGAAAGATCACATTGGGAGAAGCCCCGCAAAACATGGGAGCGATCTCGTGATCCTTGTAACCGGCCAGGTCGCAGCCAATCCGCGTCATGTTGAAGGTCAGCTCCGGATGAAGCTGGGAGAACTGGAGGAATTCGGTGATGTACTCTGCAATCACGTAAAGCGGCAGTGTCTTTGGCTTGGAGGGCCAGGGCGTCCGGTCCTTCGTTGGAATGGCATACGACTGACCCTGGATGCCTTCACCACAGCCGTAGATAGCGCCGTGATCTTTCAGAGCAGCCAGTGCCGCCCCAGCTCCATGCCTGCCGGCGAGATTCGATCCAAAGACAAAGATCTCCATCAGAAGTCCTCTTCCTCGTCTTCCTCGTCATCGAAGTCCGACTCTTCTTCGATGTGGACGTTGTATTGAGCAACAGCTTCCAACGCGTCCTCGTAATCCAGGTCGTATTCGTCGCTGACTTCTTCCACCAGATCGGCATCGCTCAGGTCTGGGTCTACGTCAAGCAGGTCATCGAAGAAGTCAAACAGTTCCTTGGCGTCTATGCCAACGATTGCATCTCCCTCTGTGAACACGGCTACACCTCCCGGTGCGATTTGATGTAAGAGTCTGCTTTCTGAAAGGTCACGAGACACTCGTCCTGAAGAATGAAGACGAGCGCGCGGTGTGAGATGCTGGGGTCGCTGTCGAGGGCCGTCTTTATGGTCGAAGCAAGATCCCGCTCGAGTTCCTGATCTGCCAAGCTGAGATACCCGGCAGCAATTGTGGCGTGTGATGCGGACATGTCATTCCCCCCGGTAGAAAGAGCGTAACCACTTCAGGTAGAAGGACCAAAGGGCCAGCGTGGCAAGCAGGCCTACTGGAAAGAGAATCCAGGCCAACAGGCAGGTCAGAAGAATCATTCCGATGAATGTTGCCGGGCCAACAATAAGCCCTGCCAGGAAGGTCTGGATCGCCAGATTCTTCTGGTCGATCCGATTGATCTCTTCCTCTGTGAAACCAGCTTGCCGGGCCTGTTGACGACGCTGATCTGCCTTCGCCAGGCCCCGCACGATCCAGATGAAACCCAAGACCAGCACAACAAAGACGAGGAAGTGCATAGCGCCCTCCTACAAACTTCCGTGCCACTGGCAATACGCCGCATCGTGACACTGATCGGCGCGGTGACCGTCCGAGAGATTGCTCCAGCCCATGTACGAACGGAAGAAATACATCCGCCGAGTATCCCAGGTCCACTTGAATGCGTAGTCAGGCAAGATCTCAAGCGGGAACCCCAAGCGGTTTTCCTGCGTGTGAATACGGAAAGTCTTGATGGCAATCCACAGGTTGGCAAACCAATGCTTCATGTAGGTTGCCATACAGTTCTTTGGCACCGAATGCCTCCATTCAGCGGACGCAATCAATGCGCACTTGATCCGCATTCAGTGTCGCGTAGCTTCTTCGAGATGTGCATAGGGTGAATTGCCTAGACTCGTAGTCTTGAGCAATCGTTCCGGATCCTTCAGGTGATTGGTCGCCAAACTAATGATCCATTGGATGAACTCGTCGTAAGGCGTTTCCTTCTTTGCCCAGTTGCAGTTCTTGCAGCAGCTGACAACATTGTCAGGCCTGTACGGCAACTGGGAATCGAGACGATCAACGCCGGAATAGAGAGCCTTAACGGGATTGGTCATCTGATGTCTGTAGCAGACTTGCGAAGGTGCTCTACCGCAATAGTGGCAATCTCCCCTCATCAGAGCCATGAACTGTTCAAATGTCAGTTCGAACGGGATGTGCCGGCGCTTTGCCTGTCCCTTGTAGCGAGTGAAGGTGTCTTTGTATCCTGAAAGATTCAGGTTTCTTTGACAACCGCAGTTTGTGTTGTTGCCGGCCATAAAGGTCCAAGGCAATACCAACCTTTGTCCTCCACAATCGCAATCCGCAATCCATTTCCAGTGTTTGCCATCGGGCTTTCCGCCAGAAATGACAAGCATTCCGCGTCGCTCACCGATAATAGGTTTCTGATGACTGATACAGCCACAGCTTTGTGACCGACCAGACCGCAGATGTGATGCTTCCACTTCTTTTGTCGAACCGCATCCGCACAGACATTCCCAGAAATACTTCATATGAGATCTGCCCGTTTTGGTTGTACATTTCTCAACTCGCACGAACCGTTGAACGGTCCAACGCCCAAAAGGCTGGCCTGTTATGTCCTTGATCTTGTAGCCGGGCTTCTTGATCCTTGGTTTCATCGTTTCCAACCTGCAGAGGAAATGAGTTTGTATTTTGTTCTCATTATCTCCTCTGGGTCTAGGCCAGCCAGGGACTCTGCATACATGATCAGGCCGGCCTCGGTGTTGCCCTTGCCTTCATGAAATGAGTGGAATACAGGCGCACGAAACGATTTGCCTGTTTCCTCCATGACTTTGACTTTGATCACGGCGCCGTTCAGTGAATCTTGATGTTGCCAGATCCAGTCGCGCTCGTAGTCTGAAAAGCCTGAACCGACTTCGCCTATAGAGCCGGTCTTGGGATCCATCACGGTGAGGGCGCCGAGCGTACCAGCATACTTGCCGTGGCCTTCGGCAAAACCATCAGGTAGAATCTCCAAGTCGAGCAGGTCATGGCGTTTGATCTTCGTCCACAGTTCACCTTCGGGAGCAAACCTGTTCTTGACGACAATGCCTTCGGACCAGGGAAGACCGCGAGGATCATTGATGATCCGGTTGTAGAACACAGTCGGATCCTGTCCCGGCTTCATTGCCTCGACGGTATGCCAGTTCTTGTTGAATGGCCGGATTTCGTCGATAACGGATTCGAGAAGACGCCGACGCTCGTGGTACGGCAAATGGGACACATCCCGACCACGATACTTCTGGATATCCCATCCGTAGAATTCAACGGGTCCGCGGGTCTTCTGTGTTGCTTGGGCCCGGTCCGGCAATGCGTTCAATATCCCCGAGACGCGCGCGGCACCATCGGGATGAACGAGTTCACCTTGAAGGACAGTTCCTTTCTGATCGGGATACGGCATGAGCATTCGAAAGGACCAGACACGAGAGGTATTGGAAAGCCGCTCAACTGCCGGAATTCGATCAAAGTAAACCTGACCGGTATCCCGATGTGATCGAAAGAACGCCCGGCCTTCACGAATCACACAGTTTCCAAGACTGCCATCCATCTTGCGTTCGAGAAAGACCTGTGTTGGATCGAGGCCCTTTAGGGCCTCTTCTGCGAGCAGTTTGTAGTCCGGCTTAGGAAGAAGCGCACCTTCTTCGACCATAGGGATTACGATCACGCCCTTCTCGGTCGTGATGAATGCGTACCGGCCTTTGTAATCGCCGCGGGGAATGTTCAGCTCCCATTGCTCTGTGCCGGGAGGCACATCGGCAACCACCAGGTCGAAATGAGGGCCGGCTTTGTCAGCCTCATGAAAGTGATAGTTCATTCGGGACAGAAACATCTTGGTCCCGATCTTCACGGCCACGGTCTCGTCGGCTAGAAGTGTCTTAGTCCCCTTACCATAACCCGATGCGATCACTCCGCTGAACCCATCAACAGTATGCGGTTCGTTCTCGATGGCGAGGACGCGTGAGCTGACCTTGGGCAGGCCTTTTGGGAGAGTGTATTTAGCACCTGATTGAACAGGTGCCAATCCACCAAGGATAGCTCCATCAACCGTCCTGACATTCCAGAGGTTCCTTGTAATCCAGCGGCTCGGGGTACGTCCAAGCGCGCGTGTGACTGCACTGCTAGTGCCGGGGAGAACAACGGCACTCAGCACATCCAATGCGTTCTCCTGGCCCCAAAGAATGGCGGCACGGGCCAACGTTCTGATAAAGCCCATACGCCCTCCGGCTTAGTAATCGTGCGTTCCGATGTCCATCAGGCCAATGCAGGGATCGGTGTTGTGATGGAAGATTGAATCTGCTTCCGGCGGTTCGCCGAGTTCTTTGTGAAGCGCCTTGGCCGCGGCAATCGCAGCCTCCGTCACCTGTGTTGCGTTCGGCTTCGACTCAAATTCCAGCGATTCCAGCTCAAGGACATCGGACTTTAAGCCATCGGGATGGACATCCAGAAGCTTGATGAAGAGGATGAACATGGTCAGTCCTGCTCGATCTTGGAACGATTCCTCCAACGTCGGGGCACTTTGTCCGAATCTGAGCGAGATCCATCGAGATCGAGGATATGGACATACCGTTTGGTGTCGATGAAGCGACGATTGCCTGCGCCAGGAACATCAAAGGTTCCCTCGACTCGGATCGTTCCATCGTTCACATAGAGGACGCCCTTGACGAAAGCTCGGCACTCGGCGTCGGTGTTGAACTCGAAATACTTGTTTGCTGCCATAGGTCTCCGGCAGAACAAGCGGGCCTGCAGTCTACAGACCCGCCGTTCTGAAGATCTCTCATTACCTTGTTGGGGCGGCATTGTGACCCACAGCTCCGCCGGTGGGCGCTGACCAATCCTGGAGACTAGCGCGGCCCTGTGCCGTGAACGGCGTTGTGGCAATGCAGCACGGTCGTGCTACTGGTTGCCTGGTTGTTGGTTCGCTAACAGTTGCTGCCAACAAGACCAAAGCGAAGAACCGCAGCCAGAAGAGCATGTTCCTCCTGCAGGTTTCGCAAACGTGATTAGTCGGTGCCGAGAGCGATCGACACTTCGTACAAGGTGTCGCCTGCCCTGTTCAGCACTTGGCGGCCCACTTCATGCTGCTGTTCGTCAGTAGCATTAGGGTCAAAGGTTTCCCGCAGCTCAGCAACGATGAACTTGGCCAACGTATCGCCGGCGATGGGAGTTGTGGGCTCTCCGGTTTTGTCGTCGAAATACTCGGAGAGGTAGTTGTCCGGGTAGGCCGAATTGGCCTTGTTAAGCAGTTCGACCAACTGCATGTTCCAGCTCCTTCAACTTCTTGATTCTTGGCAGATCCCATTGTTCGAGATAGCGATCGGCCACGCGGGTCAGATAGGCCAGCCGGTGGAGTTCCTTTTCAGTCAGTCCGCCTTCGAACGTCTTGTCGATCAGCAGGCCCCGCTCGTGGTTGAGCTTTGGCCATTCCTTAGCTGAGACCACATGTGGTCTCTTCTGCCAGCTGCGGTATTTCATAAGCTCCTTCAGCTCAGGGCCGTCGTCTAACGGCCCTGGCTGGTGGATTACAGCGTCTCGAGCAGCTTCTTCAGATCCTCTTCGGAAGCGCCTTCGAGCGCCTCGTCCTGTTTCCTGGCGAGAATCCCGAGAATCTTCTGCTTCTGGGCCTTCTTATTCGCGGCCTGCTCGGCCTCTTCGGCTTCGGTCTTCTTGACGGCGATAACGTGCTTGACGATCTCCAGCTTGAGCTGCAGGATCGTGTCGGCCTTGGTCGTGGTCAGCACGAAGCTCTCAGTCTCGGTTTCCCTGATCTGATGAGCAATGCCCTTGGCGATGTTGTCGAGGCTGGCGCCCCCGTTGCGAACGGTCAGCGGCAGATCAAACAAGTCCTCGACGGTGACGAGGCCCTTGGACGTATCGAACCGCAGCTTCAAACGTGCTGCTTTCTCGAACATGGATTCTTTCTCCTGGGTGAATTGGTTAGAAGGTGATCTTGAGGGTACGGGTGAAGCTGCCCTTCACGCGGCACAATATATAGTTCCGCTGTGTGGATGAGAAGCCGATGCCGCTCAGTTGGCGATCCGACTCCTCGGTCTTCATCTTCGAGCCAACAACCTCGAACACCTTGCGATGCACGTTGAGGCTGTCGGCCAGGAACTCGTTGAAGAACCCGCGGGCCTTGCCATCATTGAGGCAGCCGTCGAGCATGAAGAAGTAATGCTTGTTGCCGACGGTCTTCTCATCCCAGTAGTTGGGCGAGAGCATGAGAACGGACACTTTGTGGAAGGTCTGGGTTGGAATACCCCAGAGATTCTTGGCAGCCTGCGATGAAGGAAGCGACTTGACGATCTCCAATCCGCCCTTGTGGGTGTAATTGAATTCCGCCACGACCGCAGCAGTGTTGGCAGGAACAGCCTTCGGATGAGCAAACGTGCGAACGACGCCATCGAATTCGATTTCAACTTCGAACCCAACGTCCACGGTCTCCCGCTTGTTGTAGTTGTAAACGAATAGCCTGTAAAGGCCCTCGCGCATAGTCCTACGATCGGGATATGTGATGTTCTCGACCGCGCTTCGGCTACCGCCAGATCCCACATTCATGTCCACATCGAGTTCACCACCCGCTCTTGACCGCCGGTTGCTGAAGCAGATCTCTTCGCCATTGATTGTCGTGCGAGATGCTCCAGGCTCGATGAGATGCAGATCGAGATCGTCATAGTTGAACCAGGAAAGCGAACAGCGAAGGTCGCCGTCTACGGCGCCGCCGGCGCGCTTGACACGTTCCTTGATGGAATCAGCAAGTTCTCCTGCATAGGACCAGGAGAAGTTGTTCGGCCATTTGAACATGGTCTTGGCCGTCGGATCGACGGGAGAGATCAAGCTGAGCAGGTTGCCGGCGTGACGGTTCTCAAACATCACTTCCAACGACTCTGCCTTGGGCAGCACGTTGGCAAGGAAGTCCTCGATGGACACCGTCTCGATTTTGTCCAGGTTGGGTACCTTCTCAGGAACTGCGCTGGCCAGACCGTCGAAGACATTCATGGCCTTCTTGGCCTTGCGGTCCGCGAAGAGAATGTTGTTGATGGTGATGTCTTCGATGGTGGCGTAGCGACGATCCAGAGCAGAGGTGAACCCCAGCTCCTCGATCGTGGTACGCGCCTTCTCGATCATTCCCTTGGTGATCAGAGCAGTCGGCCGTTTGTAGTTGGTGGGTGCGACCTTCGACTCGTACGAAGCTACGGCTGCATCCATTTCTCGGCCTTCGGACAAGTCTGTGAGCAGCGATCCGATGACGTTTCCACGTATCCTTGATACCGCAGCCGGAACAGCCTTGGCATGCAGCCAGGCGAACATATCCTGCGCTTCCGCGCTGCGCACCTTGGCGAACTCCACCTTCAGCTTGCGGAAGCTGGTCAGTTCGAAAGTGTGCTCTTCACCGCGGTACAACGAATTCTGGCTGATCAGCTCAAGAATAGTGTCGATCGATTCCAGTGTGATCTCCTTGAGACCACGGAGAAGCACATCCTTGGTACTTCGGAAGTCCGACAGTTGTGGACCGATGGCATCGCCACGGACAACACAGGTTGTTGGAAGCGTGATGAAGAAGTGCTCCCAGGCCAGAACTTCCTTTGATTCAAGTTGCTGAAGGTTCCCATCCGTCCCTGCAATGCGTTCGGTGTGCAGGAAGATGTTATCGATCGGAGACGACTTGACCAGGGAGGACAGGGCATCAACCACCGGCTGGTAGGGATTGCCGACACGAACATCCCAGAGGCTCACGAGCTGTCCGTCAATGATGGCGACTATACCGCCTACTGCACGGATGAAGCTCTTGCAGCACTGGCAGTCATGCTCAGTCCGCTGTTTGTAGAGCGGGTTCGAGCCCGCCGGGAAGCTGCTGAGATAGACATCCCACAGCTGATCCTTGTCGACTTGCACCCGGTACAGTTGATGCCCCTTCATGACATCGAACTGCAGGGCAACCGCCTTCTTTAAGACACTGAACATTGGCTAGGCTCTTTCTTCGAACATGCTGTCGATAATGCCGCTGTCACCGTACTCCAATTCGGTGGTCAGCTTGGCAAGCTCGCTGGCTGTGAATGGACGGAACCGCGGCGTTGCCTCAGTTGCCGCGAACGATGCGCTCTGGATTCTGCGGCCCATCAAACTTGCTTGTCCGACCAGAACACTGGGCACGTTGACCACTCCGCCGCCGATCAGTTTGCCGTCGACGCGGAAGGTGACGTACTTGATGTAGCGATCGGCCGAGTCAGTGTGGACCCGCAGGCCCACCCGGCCGCCGGGAATCTGCTTGCAGTCGTAGTCCCGCTCCCAGCCGTTGGCAATACCACGGCGGACGCGACGAACCCAGCTCTTGGCGTCTCGTAGCTGGTATATGAAGTTGTGGTAGTCCGTCTTCGCTGCGATGCGAATCTTCTCAGCCACGTCTGGAGTGATCCAGTCGCGGATCGATTCGCGGACGGCGTCTGAAATGCCTTTACCCTGGCTCATGAAGTCTCCATTTCGGCTATCTTCCGCCGATGTTGATTTTGATTGCGTCTGTGACAAATCCAAAGAAAAGGACAGCGGCCACAACGATGAAAGCTCCTAGAAATGCTTCGGGCCAGGTCATTGGGCTGGCCTCGTTTCCCGGTAGAGATACCCGTAAACACACGCGAAGGTGAGAACGATCAGCAACACCAGCGCCAGGAAGAACGGCATGTTCGGGAAGATGAGCAGCACTCCGAAGTGCAGTGTGATGGCTGCCCCAATGCAGCCAATGAGGCACAGGAGGTGCTTGAATGCGGTCCCATGCCGTTTGAAGTTGATCCGCGAGGGCTTCTTCCTCGCTGTGTCAATATCGATTCTCATAGCCGAATGCTCCTCGCTCTCTCAGCGGGCGGCGCCTTCCAACGCCGCCCACTTTGATGTCCAGCAATTCTCTGGCAGTCGGTAAGCTCAGGACAGCTTCAGGCAATCTGTGTGTCCTGAACCTGGCATACTCGCTGTAGATCCCAGTCGTGCTGGATCTGCCGTTTTACGGGCGTCTTGTTAAAGCCGAGTCGAACACCGGACACCCTCGAGGACTGAGGCGTGGCGCTGGGATCATTGCCACTGCATGACGTGTTCGTTGGTGCGTCTCAAGCTGTGTCTACAGTAGGATGGATGGGCTGCAGGCTGAATAGAGGGAAGCTCCTATGCGGCCTTCGCTTCAGGCACCAGCATGGTTGAATGGCGATCGGCATCTTCCTCGCGGGCACGCTTCCAGCAATGCAGAAAGCCGCCGCCGTGGGCGCCTGTCTTCAGATCGATGGCGAAGATGCCAAAGAAGATCAGCGCCTCCAGCGCGAAGCTGGAGAATATCCCGAACACAACGCCACTGAGCACACCGACAACGGTGCGAACCCAGGGCGTCTTGATGGGCCGGGTGACCCAGACGACAAGCCACACGATCAGGAGCGCCGGCATGAGAGCTGCAACCAGAAACAGGATGAGCAGCTCGACCGCGGACTTCATGGCAACCCACAGGAATGCCTTCCGACGGTAGCGCCTTCGGTTGCGCCAGAACAAACAACTGCCGACAATCGCAATCGCGGCGGCCCATAACATGACGATTGGTTTCATAGAGCCTCCGCTGGACGCATGGCAGCCAGCTCCGAAACTTGACGTTTCAGACAAGCGGAGCTGACCATGCACAGGCACACGGCTGCGCCGAGTGCAAGGATGAGCGTGAAAAGGAACGCGAATGCCTTCAACGAATACCTGAGTTAGCTCTGCTGGTTCCAGGCATCGAACGTCAGTTTGTCAATACCGGAGGACGGTTGAATGCACTGGATCATTGGACCTTCGTGATCGCAGGATGTGCAGCGAACAAACTGATAACCGTTGCGTGTGCTGATGCCCATTCCGACGACGCTGTGACAGACGGGGCATGGCACATAGCGATTGCGGCCGTCTGTAATGTCGAAGTGAATCTCCTGCCAGAGCTTGTCGAGCACGTCGCCATGACAGCGATGCGCCGGCCGACAGAAGCAGCCGAGAATGTCGTCGTCTTTGAACGTCCCATCTGTGGATAGAGCTTGCAGGATCTGAAGCCTGCGTTTGGGTTCGACATGGGACCACTTCGGATCGCCACGCAGCCACTCCTCGAAAGAGTCGACTGCTTCGTCGATCGATCCAACCTGAACAGATGCCTTGGTGCTGCCAACGGGCAGGTGCGTGAACGGATTGCCGTAGATGCTGCCTCGACCAATGTACTTGGTGGACGGTTCGCGCTTGCAGTGAACTACTCGCATGAGTTCCTCCGAGGCAACAACATCATTGGAGCCATTTGGACTACACCCTTGCCTGGGACAGTCCCTCTTGGTTCTGGAGTGATCCAGGCGAACTTGCGTCTGTTGTGGCGCAGTTCTCTGTCAGCCCCGCAGTGCTTGCACAGGTCGTGAAGCTTGGCACATTCATCACAGAGAACGTCTGTGCAGGTGCTGCCATAGAGCACGTCTTTGTGACAGATGGCGCAGGGCCGCGTAGTCATGGCAGCTCCGCCAATGCCCGATCCAAGATAGTGGCAGAGAACACAGAGGAATGCCTTGAGACGCGCTGGACGATCAGGATCATTCTTGATGTTATTTGCGTTGTCCAGATAGTCTTCGACACGACTGTTGTTCATGCTGGTTTGCCATTGAACGGCGTGCTGATCCAACTTCTTGGCAGGCTGATTCACTTCAACTCCAGGCCGGGGCTATGCCGCGGCAGTTACTCCGGCTGTCGGATGCTCGTTGTTGGCCTCTGGCTTGGAACAGAAGAGGCTGAACAGATAGTCACCGAGCGATTGCACGCGCCGAGCGATCTGGCTGGGTAGGGAGTACAGGCGTTGCAGGTCACACTTCTTTTCGTCTTCCTTGCGGATGATCAGGTAGAGCCCGCCTGTGATGGCGACGATGGCAACAAACAGCAGAAATCCAAAGATCAGCTTCATGGTGCGTCCCTCCAGGACGGGTGCTACGCGGCGTACTGCCTTTTCGCCGGCTGTTTGAATGTACGGATGAGCTCGAACGTCGTGAATCCGAAGAACACGATGACGAACAAGGACAAAACGAATTGAGCAAGACGGGTCACTCCGATGAAGGTGAGTGACAAGATTGCAAGAATTGAGAGCTTGGTCATGCAACTCCCTTCAATACGGACATGGTGTGCTTCTTCGCGGCGCTGGCCATCCTGAACGGCAGAAAGACCCAGAGCATGAAAATGTTGAGGATGGTATTGCCTAGCGCGAACATCACGCTGTTGGGATTGGTGATCCCGTGAATGCCGAAGTTGATGGTCTCCAGCCCGAGCAGGCTGATGCCCTTGTTCTTGTCGATCCACTTCAGGGTTGCGTCCTTGCGTTTGGTGGTCAGCAGCTTCTGAATCCAGGGAATCTTGTCTGCCTTCAGGAAGGCGCCCCAGGCGAAGATGCCGACACCGACACCGGCCGCGACGTTACCGGTATTAGACGGGGTCAGAATCATCCGTGTTCTCCTCACAGTGGCGAGCTTTGTACATGCAGAAGGCGTACATGGCTACGAAGGACAGCAGTAATGCGATCTTGAAGCCTACAGGCACAGCTTTACCTCCGTGCAAATGGTCTGGCCTTTTGGCCAGACCCGTTTCAGGCCGAGCAGAATTGCGTATTCCATGGCTCGGGTATTCGCAAGCCAACGCAAGCTGGTGGTAATCCATCGGGCCACGAGTGCCTGCGACTTCGTCGGTGTTCCCGCAGCTTTGCGGAGCCGCTCATCAAGGATCGGCAGACACGTCCGTGCGGGACGTCCGTAGACAAGGAGCTCTCGGGTCTTGCCACGGTCGCGGAGCTTGCCGGCAATGAGGGCGGACCAGAATCCTGCTTCATACGACGGCAGGAGCCACAATAGCCAGATTGGCATGGGTTCCTTCCTGATGATGCCGGTTGAGATACGCTTGAATCTCTTCCAGGACCGCATATTCCTCGGCCATGGTTGCAACTCGCATTTCATCGAAGTTGTAGAGACGCACGGTGCCGTGCTTCAGGCAGGTGGTTGTTGTCACCACCTGTCCATGAAAGTTCTCGTGGGCGCGAGTGGTTGGCCAACTCCAATGGTCTCCTGTGCATGAGCACTTGGGCCTGCGATGAAATCCGAACACGTTCAGCTCCTAGTGAATGACATGGGTGAAGAGATGCATCACCCAGTTATGGCCGACATTGACGAGGCCAGACGCCGCGCCAATCAGGACAAGGGAAAGAATCCCTCCCAGGAAGGCAGCCAGCAGTTTGAGACTTGCAGGTGCCTGCTTGTCCGGAATGGTCAGGGCATACATCTCCCTGAGTGCGGGTGCTTCCGCCTCGATAACAGTCCGATCAACATTCCACTTCTTGCAGAAGGTGTCGATCTTGGCCGTGGCTTTGTCCCGCAGGGCAAAGTACGCAGGCGATCCTTTGGGTAGTCCCTTGGCCTGGTGGCCATTGGCTGTCTCGATGATTCGGGCCAGAGCCTTTTCAAGAGCATCCTGATCCCGATGCTGGCGCCAGGCGTTGAACGTGCTCATGCCCGTTCCGTGCCAGGAGCGAATCTTGAGGCCCGCCTGTTGTAACCAGGGCGTAGAAACCTCTGCGGTGATGACTGCGGCCATGCTGCTCCTCTTATGACTCCACAATAAGAGCCCCGACCATTGGCCGGGGCTCAGGGGAACTACCTAGTGCAATCGGTATTGATCATCCGCTCGATCGGAGCGAACTCGGCCATCAGGCGGCCTCTTTACCGAACTCCCCGTCGGGGAAAGGATCTGTGTTGACATGTTCGGCGGGAGCTTCTTCGACGGCTGGCGCTGCTTGGAACTCGGCCGGAACTTGCTCGGCAGGAAGCTGGTTGTTGAGCACCTGATCGGGGTCGATGCCTGCATCGATCATCTGTTGACGGCGCATGGCTTGCTGTTCCTCCATCACGTACTTGCCGAGGCGTTCCGTGACATGGCGGTCGAATTCGACCTGACGAGCAGCTTCGTCCTCGATCTCGTGGCAGGGACAGCCGACCGTGTCGAGCTTGACGACATCGGTGACGGCCCGCTTCAGTGCGAAGGTAAGCAGTCTGGACTGCTCGTTGAGCCCGTTGATCTGGTTCAGGATGGTGAGGCTGACCGTTTCTTCAGCCCTGGGCTTAACAACCACCTTGGCATCCTTGAACTGGTCGAGCGAGGCAATGTCGGCGCGAATGGTCTCGGCAGCGGCGCGCGCCGAACCCAGGTTGCCGATGGTCAGAGCCGGTGGCTGGAAGGTCTTCGTGGTATCACCCACGGTGACTTCGACCACAAACGACCAGCGACGGATCTTGCGCTGGGCTTCCTTGCTCTTGGGTGCGAGGTTGTTTCTGTTCTTCTTGGGCGTTCTGGTTCTGGATACTGGCACGCATTTCTCCTGAAGTTGTAACTTCAAGTCCAGTGTGCAGAAACTCATGAAAGTACCAAAGGCATGGCAGGCTGGCCTTTCGACCAGCCTGTTCCGTCCATGCTGTAGTCTTTGGCTACAAGCGCATAATCCATCTCCTTCGGCAGGCTGCCTACGCCGCACACCGGCACGCTGTGGCCGAACAGGCGGTGTTCAACATCGTGAAACGCACATGGTATTGCTTCAGAACATCCGTGATGCGTTAAGCGGGCGGTGCTCGGGACATCTTCGCTCCAATGAGAGGTACATTCAGCGCGAATCGGTCGAATCACGCCGGTGAATGGTCGAGTAGGCCATCAGCCGGTGGAATCCTGCCGCTTGTCGGGACATCAATCGCTCCATTTAGCGATTAACGGAATCGTGAATTAACCACTTGGGACATATTTGCCTATACTAGAGCGGGAAATCCCAGACCAGAAAAAAGGCAAAGTGTGTCGAAAGTATCAAGACTCGATCGGAACTCTAGGGATGTCCCGACATCTCACGTGCAAAAACCAGAACCTCGATGCGGGATTGAATCCGCAGGAGATTAGGCTGCAGATGCCAATGCGTCGGCAGTGGATTCGACGGCGACCGGACCGGGCGTGGACGCCGGCGCCAGGACCGTAATGGTCTTGGCGCGCGCATGGAATCCGCGGCCACTGGAGTTGCGATGCCACTCGCTGGTCACATAGACCAGATCGCCCTGCTTCAGCGCCAGAATCTGGGCATGCAGGGTGGGGTCGGCGGTCTGAACGAACCGGTCCTTGTCGGGATTGATCTGGATCACGAGGCCGATGTACTGACGACCGAACTCGTCCTCGATGCCCTCGTCACGGACGGCGAGCACGGTGCCCTGCATCCGGATCTCGGTGTACACCTCGGTGCCCACGGACAGACCCTGGCCATCCAGAATCTCACGGTTCTGCTTGGTCTGAAGTGCGAAGTTCTGCGCGGCACGGACGAACGGCTTGATCGCCACGGGCGGCGTATTGCGCTGCTGATTGCGCTGGCGGCTAACAAAAGAGCTGGCCATTTGATTGCCCTCCTTTGGGCATTTGCGTTGTTGGTTGAGGTTGTGCATCGGCGAAGACCGAGGCAGTTACTGGTGAGCTTGAGGTCTCCGAGGAGCCGGAGCGATGGCGCCAACGAACACCATGTTGGAAGAGAACTGTCCAACCTGGCATTGGGCACAGGCATCGCCACGATATGGCTTGCCTTGGTTGTCCTCACCAGAACGGCAAACCACTTCGAGGTTGCCGAAAGATGGGCGGTAGCTGTGGCAGGCACGACGCAGGAAGTCCCTGGTCTTGGCCACAATCACCTGGCGGTTCGGTTCGTCAGGCCTCATGTCGCCGGCAAAGATAACCAGCTTGGTGAGGTCAGACTCCGGACTGGTCAACTCCCTCGGGAGGACCGAACGGGGCAGACGGATTGTCCCTTGCATACAACGCCTCCTCAGGCATGGGTGGAATATGCGGAAACTGAGCAGCCCACTGTGTAAGCCGCATCTGCAGCTCACAAAGATCAGTGGTCTTGCCGGTGAATACCAGCTCGGCTGTGTGCAGCACAGGCGTCGATTCAAGGACATTGACCCGGACATCGATGGGCAGGCCGGACGCACACTCGATCCGGCCCAGAGCCAATGGAAATCCAGGATGGTAGGCAACGATCAGCTTGCAGGCGCCGGTCGAGCCGGGATCAGCAAACAACAGCTTCTCGAAGTCATTGCACTCGAAGTCGTTGAAGTCGCTGGGCATCAGGCAGCCTCAAGGAGCTGGATGCTTTCAGTCAGTGTTGCTCCCAGGATGTCTGAGGTGCTTTCCGGATGAGCAGCGGAGTTCTCGGCGAACACCGTCCAGAGCATGAGGAACTGTTCCCGATGCTCCCAGACGTATTTGGCGATACGGTCGAGGACCGAGAAGCTCAGCAGCGTGTCGATCTCCCTGCGCGCGATGCGCATGCAGACACCGAACTCACTGCTCGGATCGCTGATGAACAGTTGGTTGGCGTAGAGCTGGATCAGGTAGAAGGACAGCACTTGGCGTGCATCCTTGTTCAGGGTGACAGTGAAGACGACCTCACTGATGGCGACCAGCACTTGGTCATCCGAAGGGATTCCACCCTCGAACTTGGAAAAGGCAGCCTTGATCGCATCGGTGACAAGAATGCTGCCCTTAACCATGCTGGCAAAGGAATTGAGTAGACCAGTATTCATGGTGAGTCCTCCAGACCCAACGGGTTGTTGTTGCGTGAAAGATCACCGGGCAGTCAAGGAGATGAAACTGCCCGGCGCCCTCTGCAGTGGAGTGCGAGGGAATCTCTGTGGATTGAGCGGAGCAAGCTCGACGCTCCAAAGGGTGGCCGAACACAATCCGGCCAGCTGTCTGCATTTCTATCGCGGAGCAGCTCCGCTTTTCAGGATGCACGCACCCTGCCCCAACTGCATTGTGGATGGGGTCGAGCAGTGAAGCACTACGGCAAACACCGTAGGTTAGAACTTCAGCTTGTCCAGTCCAATGCAGCGGACTGAGTTGTGGTTGACTTCCGGTGCAACCCGGTGGAACTTGGGCTTGGCCGGTCGAGCCAGAACCGCTTGCAGTGTTTTCTCCATCGCAGCACCCGGCCGCATGAGGCGGACGTTGCGCTCCATCAGAGCAGTGAATCCCGGAAGGTTCTGGTGAGCCATACCGAGAGCAACCTTGGCGGACTCCGAGCCCAGGTTGTACTGGGCCAGCAGTCCATGGAGGACCTGCCGACGGCCGGTCCTGTCGAGAGCTTGAACATCGATCATGGCGAACTCCGCATTGCGGTTGACGATGTTGAGGTTGGGCTGAGGGCTAGAACTTCCGGCCGATCAAGCCGGTCGAATAGGCCAGCGTGTCACCGGTATCAGAACCGCTGAGCAGAGCTTCTCTCGATGCCTGGAAAGTCCGGGGCATGAGAGTGCGGATCATCCGGTCTTCGTGGATGGAGTGCAGGCGGTCCTGTCCTAACGTGGAACCGCGACGAGTGCGAGCATGAGGCATGGGCATAGACGAGGCTCTCCTTGAAGCCTGGTGGAAGAGGTTGAATTGTTGGGATTTGAAACAGAGGGAGTTGGGAACCGCGGCATCAGAGAACAACAAGGTTCAATCTGCCACCTGAGAGTGAATGATGTTCCCGGCCACGATAACTACCGTGGCCAGGGTATGGGCTCATCAGAATACATCCGCTCCAACTCGCCGACCTGAAAGGCCTGCTTGTTCTTGCGGCGCTCCCACCAGAAAAAACCGGCGAAGATCAGAACGGCCAAGGCAACCTCGGCCATCAGCAAAGGAATCAAGTCACTGTGCTCCCAGAAGAACAGGGAGATAGATTGTGACGCATCGGAGAACCACGAGGGATCCTTCGGCGGATTGAGAATGATGACATCACCGTTGAGCACGGCAGTCTCCTAGCAGATGGCAGCCGATGCACCGGCAGCCTGCATGGCCTTGTTGCACTGGGCGTTAAAAATGGCAGCGAGAATCAGGGCAGTGAGTACCCCGGCAATGACACGAGCAGCGATGTAACCAAGCATCTCCAGCATGAGCATTCTCCTTGAACACACAGGTTGTACCGAGTGGATGAGAGACAGGACGTAAAGTCCATAGAGAGAAGACCTTACAGCAAAGCCATGGGCCCGGTAGTGGAGTACCAGGCCCATGGGTGCCACAGATGGCACAAAGCTTGATCGAGCAGGATATAGCGACTCTGGTGTATAACCGGCTTTCCGCTTTCAGCAAAGCCGATAATGGGGTTTACACTCACCCACCACTCCTGAATACAGCCAGAAGTGGATTTACACTAGGTCTCTCCGTCCTGCCTGACACCAACACATACACGCGCGCACGCGGGAGCTGGTTCTCAGGATTGCCCTTAAATAGCCAAACCACAATAGGCTGCGGTCAAGCTTCACCACCGTTCAATAGGCGGTAGTTTCAGCATGACTGGCTTTTATGGGCTTAAATGCATCCGGCGCTCCAAAGCTCTTTAACGTGATCTGAGCATCCGGTATGCGGTGCATGTGGGTGTGGGTCACTGTAAGCATCTGACTGACATACACTTGCTGACCCTTACCTGACTCACTCACCACCTCGCTTGACACGCCTCTACCCGAGGGCGAAGCCCCTCGGGACATAGCGGCTGTTCTGCGGCTGGTTGCCCAGCGGCGTGCAGTAAGCGTTGGCATATCCATATATAGGTGTTGACTGACCCTGGGCTGAGCCCACTGAGGCAGTCGATCCCATGTATGGTTCCAACTTGCCGATTCCCAGGACGAATCCCAGTCATCAGGATGGGCATGACCCATCAATGTCAGAATCGTTCCAGAGTGGAATGATCCTGACATTTCGGCCTTAAAGCAGGGCCGAACCGCCAAGTTGTTAATGGTTTAGAAGTCTGTGCTTTCGTCGAACTCAAAGTCCTCTGAAGCAATCTCTGCCACCAGGTTGGACTTGTAGTCCGAGTGCAGCTCAGGAACTGAGTCATAGACGTGGATCACGCCCTTGGGCGACATCATGTAGCTGCCGTCAGGGATGGTTGGATCGGCCGTGCGGGACAGGAGCTTGTCATTGCTGCGGTGGTAGATGTTGCCACCGAGAGCCTTGACAGCCACTGGCCTGATTAGCCTGCGATTTGCATAGCCGTTGAGGTCGATGAATGCGACGCAACCGGTAAGGCCGAGATCCTCCTCGGCCGACAGGACGTCATCCAGGATGTAGTTTGGCACACCGTCACCGACGGATTGCGTGAACTTGTCCTCCCCAACGAGGGGGTCGGTGTTGCGGTTGTATACCGTGTTGAGCCAGTGGATCCCGAACTTGCGCCGAGTCTCCACAGACCATGGCCGTCCGGACACACTGAGAGTGGTGCCCGATACGGAGAACTGGTTGGTGTAGAAATCAACCAGGCCTGGAGTGTGAACTTCCTCCATGCTGGTGACCTTGCCGGTGGCGTCCTTGACCAGGATGGTCTCGGTGAAGCCATTGGCAATACGGTCATAGACGTTGTCAGGGAGCACGCCGCCGTTGTCGGCCTTGGCTTCCTGGAACTGACGGATCCACCAGCTGCGAAGGTCTCTGACCATCGAGAGAATAGCCTCATCCTCCGGATTGGCATTGAGTAGCTTGGCTGCCAGTGGCCGCTTGATCATGTGTTCCACCTGACGGCTCTCTTCGAGCAGCTGGTCACGACGCGTGTTCAGCAGATTGAGCGCCTTGCACAGCTTGGTTTCCACCAGGATGTAGTTGCCCATGTTCTTGCGATCACGGGGCATGCGGTTGGCGAAGGAGATCGGAAAGACCAGGGTCTTCAGAGCTTCCTTAGCCTCAGCGAAGAGCGACATCACTGTCAGCTTGTCGCCTTTACGCATCTGGGTGTAATCGATGACCAGGTCCGAATTGGACATTGCACGAGCACACATGAAGTCTGGCTTGGCGGCGTTGACAAGCGATGCCACATAGACAAACCAGTCCAGCGTAGGCTCATACTCGATCGGCACGATCTTCGCCAGTCCCTCAGGCAGCAGCTGAATCAGCTCATGCCTTTGCGGAGCGATGAAGTTGTCAGGCACGATGAACGTCTTGGCCTGCAGGCTCTCACCGATGGTGATCCGGTGTTCGCCAGACAACAGGGTGTCCAGCCAGCCGTTGTTGATGAAGGAACCCAGGGATTCCGAATACTCGGTGAACTCCCTGAGCTGCTGTGCGAAGCAGTTGAAGTTCCACTCATCGCCGATGCCCAGCCACTTCTCGCGGTTGGTCTTGGCGAATGCGGATACCTCACGGACTTTGACAGTCAGCTTGGGTTGAACGGGATAGTCCATCGTCTGCCACTTGGCGATGAAGGCAGGATCCTGGATGGCAAACAGGTTGTCATCCATATCCCCACCATTCAGCTTGCCGAGCACCTCGCCGGCGTTGGCGCCGAAGTAGCACCAGCCCTGTCCCTTGGACTCCAGGAGTTCAGGAACCAGGATGTTGCAGACAAGAACCATCTCAGTTGAGTTGGTGTTGGGATTGCGCCCAACGAGCACCGGGCCTTCCGGGATATCCGGAATGCACACCGTAGGCAACCCATCCCGCTCGCCACCGAGAGTGTCGAGTGTGAAGTCGGGCATGCCGTTGGGCATCATGACCAGTGGATTGGGTCGAGCATAGACGCGGATCGCACCCTTCAGAGGAATGCGGCCGCGGGTAATGTCCAGAGAATCCTGGAAGCCATGCTTGAAGATCCGCCGATAGAGCACCGGCAGCGTCTTCGATTCATGCTGCAGCTTCATGGCACGCACCAGCGCCCATTCGGGCTTGGGCATATCCATGTCGCGGCGAGCAGCATCTGACACATTCACCAGGGTGGCGAAGTAGTCAGTGATGGCATCTTCGTCGTCGCCGAAGAGGATCTTGGCACGCTCGTCCATGACCTCAAGGCCATACCGTACGCAGAGGTCTTCTTCGAAGAACCCAGCATTGGTGATGGTCTGAAGATCGGTCATGAGTTCGTGCTTGCTGGTCTTCAACAGCAGCCCGATGTAGATGCGGTCGCCATGAAAGACGACCTCGTCCTTGGAGCCATAGAGATAGATGTCATAATCTGCCATCCTCTCGTTTGCTGCGTAAATACCTTTGCCGAGACCGAATGGTCCGACCAGGGTTGCAGCGCACCCGTCAAAGCCGGGTAAGTTGATGACGCCAGAGCCGTCCAGAAAGGCCGTCTCCTGATCGTTGAGCAGCTTCATGTTGAAGTTGAGAATGGAGATGACTCTCCCACTCTTCAGCTTGGCCATGGTGACCTGGCCTGTCGGTACCGGATAGCTCGAGATGATCTCGGCTTCCAGCATGGACTGGTGAGCAGCCATGGTACGGCGCATCCGCTTGGGCGCCTTGGGATCAGAGGAAATGAACACCCCCAGATCCTTGAGGCGCTTGACGTTGGCCGAGGCAGACACCAGGACCATGGTCCCGGTGCCATTGACATCGGCATAGACGACACGGAAACGTTCGTCACCTTCAGTCCAGCCGTGACGGCAAAGGAACTTCGCCGTCTCAGCCATGTCCTTGCATCCGTCCTTGCCGGACGCTTCGAATGTGACGATGCCATACCTGGCACCTTCGGGCATCAGTGCATCGAGAACCTGACGGGTCTCATGCTCCATGAAGTGCTCGTCCTTCTGATAGAGGACAGGCTTGCCGGGATACGGCCGGCGTACACGAGTGATGATCTCTACGTCAGTTGCGTCATAGAGAATGTGGAAAGCCATTCGGCTGTCGTGGTTCCACAAGGGAACTTCGACCTCAGTCGCTTCGCCGTCAGAGTAGATGAACTCCTCTGCCGTTTGCTCATCTTCGAGACGCAATGCCTTCACGTCTTCCTCCTTGAGATGATTGTGAATTGGGCTGTGGCTTAGAGCGATCAGTTCGCTCAACAGATTCTTGTCGTTAGACATGGTGATTCTCCTTCCCCCTCCACGGGGTCGGTTGGGTGAATGAGTTGTGCTGGGTCTTGTGCGCAGAAGGCGCGGGCATGAGCTTCCTGTTGCCAGTCAGTTCCCATGCCCTGTTTGCGTCGTTGAGTAGTCTTAGAGGGAGGCAGGCGTTGCGGCCGTCTTCTTGGCGAAGAGGCCAGTGAACCCAGTCCATGCCTGTTTGGCTGCCGGGATCGCACAGACCTGAGCGGTGCCAGCCGCACGGGCCGTCACATCGGTGGTGCGCTGCGTGGCATCGGCGGCATAGTGAATGCCTTTGGCAAGGTTGTCGCCGATGAAGTGAATGGCGATGGAGCTGAATGCTCCGTTGACGATTTCGTTCAACATGGCACGCTGTTCAGGTGTGAGCTGTTTCTTCGTGGTCATTTCATTCTCCTTGAATGGCAGCAAGCGAATTAGGACCGGGTGGGCTAAAACCCAAATAGGCCAGCCTCCCTGTACTACTTGTTACCTGGTATCTTCATCCCCATCACTTGCGGCGCCTCGCACGAAGCCCCATGAACGAGCCACATGACCAGTTGCTGCTCTGTTTATGAGTCGCTGAATTAGACCCGGGTGGGCTGTCAGATAAATGTGGCAAATCTCTTACACGAATCCTGAAACCTGCTCAGAACACAAGCAAAAAAGGCCTCACGTGTGGGCCTTTGGTACATCGAGGATCGGGACCACGCTGGGAACATGGTCAAACCCATCGATCCTTGGCCTGCAACAGGCCCGAACTCGCACATCTTCTTCAAGGTCACGGCCGTGAACCCCAATCACTACGGGATTCCTCCCACGACATTCATAATTGAGGCCCTCAATGAGGAGACGGCCGTTGAGTGCGTGAAGCGCGCGATCTTGGCTGGCATCCTCTTGCCACACAGCTACGATGGCGCTCTCAATCCCTGGCCCACATATTTCCAGAGCAATGCCCTGCGGTATCTGCTCGAGGGAATGTTCGTTGCCGAGGAACTGGAAACGCTGCCGACACTGCGGTTCTTTCCTGATCTGTGCAATGAGAAGGAGTGGGTTCGCTACCAGCTCTCCTGGAGGGCTCGACTTTTCGAGGACATCCGGAACTGGTGGATTGCCACCAAGTCTCGGCCCTTCTTCACTTCCTGGTTTGGAAGATGAAGTTCCTTGTCGTCATCCTTGTCGTTGCGGCAGTAGTTCTGCTCTGCACTGGCCATGTCATCTTGGCCTGCGGGGCAATCATGCTTGCTGGCACCATGTCCCGGTTCATCATCCGAACCCCAACCCTTTGAAGGAGTTTCAATGAGTTCCAGCCTCAATCACTACACAGCGAACGTCCAGGTAACGGATGCCGTGATGCACAACAAGACCCCTCTCGCCACCTCGACCTTCGTCATTGCTGTCCTGGCTGCCAATGTGACCGATGCCCAGGCCCTGATCCAGGAGTTCTATGGCCGCTCCGGGATGTCCTCCAAGATGATCAACGGAGTGCATACCCTGTTTCGTTCTGCCGCTCCGAATGTCCCAGGGGCGATCCGGACTGTTTCTGTCACCAACATCACCTTGGTCCCAGATACTGTTGCCGCTTCTACTTCGGCGCCGGTTGCTGTTGCTACAGCTCCTATGGTTGCCGCGGCTCCAGTTGTTGCCGCAACGGTTGCTGCCACGCCAGCTCCTGCTACCAGCACCGCAACTGAGACCACGACAGCCGTTCCGTCCGTCATCAATGCGACTGCCTCACCTGCTGCCACCACGGCCGTCACTGACACGACGACCACGACTCAGCAGGAAGTTTCCGCTCCGACACTGAAGCCCGGTGGACGTGGACGGAAGACCCTCACGGTAGATCCTTCCGCATCGACCCAGACCGCTGCTCCTGTTGTCGCCGAGACGACCTCTTCCACGACGAGTGCTCCGACTTCCTCTGCGACTGCTCCCGCAGCCAGCTAAAACAGCACATTTTTGTGAAAGCCTTACAAGCCCGCCGCCCTGGCGGGCTTCGTAGCTTTGGTACATTCTCTAGCCTCCACATACTCGCAATTGACGGCCCAGCCAGGGCTGTAAGGAATGAAGCATGTCGAAGGAAGCAATTCTGTTTGCCGTCACCGAGACCAAGGTTCGTGACAAGGCAGCTGGCCGCGTAGGCACGGTCACGTTTGAGAGCGCGAACGCCAAGGGCACCAGCAAGGTTGTCCTGGTGGGTCAGGAAGAGATCGTCGACGACTACCGGGTAGGTGAGTTCTATGAACTGACCCTCAACCAGGTTCAGGCGCCGAAGTAGTCAGCTGTCTGCTGACATTGTCCCAATCATCAACCCGTTTTGAGAGGAATTCCGCAATGGCATTTTGGGAAGTAACTGGCACCGTCGTGACCGAGGACAACAACGCAGTCACGTTTCGCACCTTTGTCCCCGCCGAGGATCTGGTGGATACCGTCAACGAAGGTCTCGATGCAATCTTTGAGATCGAGAACCCCGAGGTCTACGACGAACCCGAGACCACGACCAACGGTTGCTTCGCCATGGCTCACGGCCTTGCGGCGATTGAACCGCCTCCGGCCGTGAATGTCCACGTCGAGGTGCATGTCTAGTCATGCAGGCTCGGGTCAAACTCACACCGCGCATTATTGCCAGGTTGATTGTCGGGAAGCCCGTGACAGTCAACCTGCCGGCAGGCACATCGTCACTTTCCCTCGTAACGGAAGGCAAGTTCCACGAATTCCCCCGTGCGTTTCATGCACCGGAAGAGTTTGAGCCGGAGACCTCGCATACGGAAGTGATCGGCCTGTTCGACCTGATTTTTGGAAAGCACTAAACCACAACCGAGTCCCAGCAGTTGATCAGGAAAGGCATTCTGGAATGAAGATCCAACCCATCAGCAACTACCTCATCATCAAGCTCGATCCGGCCGATGAGAACATCGGCAACAGCAAGTTGATTGCACCGGGCCAGCTCAATGAGGCCTACAACGTCCCCAAGCGGATGGGCACCGTCCGTGCAGTTGGCCGCGGCCTCGTCACTGCCGGCGGCGAGATCATTCCTCCGCAGTTGAAGGCTGGCGATCGCGTCTACGTCCTGCAGACCAAGGTCGAGATCACTGTCGAGTACGATGGCGAAGACTGCCTCGTCCTGTCGGACGAGTCGCACGTCATCGGCATCATCACCGAGGAGTCTTCACTGATTCTGGGGGGCAAGTAATGCCTCCCTTATGACCATGTCTGCCGCTCAGCAAGAAGCGATCAATGAACTCTCCGAGATGTGTGAAGCGCGCGGCTGGCTCACCCCTCGTGATCAGATGGTTCACCTGTTCTCCCACCACCAGTGCGACATGATCTGTGAAGAGAATGGACTGCTGTGGAATAAGGCGTGTTCCTGCGGCGTCACTATCGATGTACGCCGTGGTGGCTACATTCAGCATCTGATTGCAGTCCTGAACAAGGAGTCCGGACATGAAGCTGTTTCTTTTGACATTCGAGGTCAAGTTCAAGCAGGGAACAGACGTCCTGACTATCAAGGATCAGATGATTGTTCCCGAGAAGACCGAAGCCTCTGCCAAGAAGCGTTTTCTCGCAACGATCGAGAAAGTGGGGACGATACTTTTGCGCTTCAACGACTCGACCAGGATTCTTGCACCCATCCGCGATTTCGGCGGAGAGGTCTCTATTACAAGTTGCGTAAAGCAGTAACGGACTTCCTCTGCGGAGTCCTCTGTACCTTTGGTACTTCTTACTAGCCGTTCATTCTGGGCACATGGATGCCCAGAAAGAAGCATATAAGCTCCTCAAGGAATACGGCGAGCAGATCAGGCACAACAAGCATGAAGCCTGGCGTGTCAACGGCCACCTCATCACCATCACCAAAACCAAGACCGATGACCGCGGCTGGCTGAACAAGCTCTGCGAGATCCGCCGTTGTCTAAAGATGCCGGCGGAAGAAGCCTTCCGCCAGGCTCGGTGCAACGGAAAGGGCCGGTTCACCGATGCTCCGGTGGCACAGCACTCTGTCAGTTGTGCTGGCCCGGCCGCGACGAGGTAAGCCAAATGTTGACTGGCATCTCTCTCAACAAGATCGATCTCTTCGATACCACCGAACTCGACGCCGAGTTCAATGCCCACAGGGCCAAGAAGGAGCAACAACACAATGCCACCTCGCAAGAACCAACTCAAGAAAGCCACGGCGAAGTCCAAGCCGGCGTCGGTGAAGCCGACGGCGAAAACTGAGCCCGCGGCGGCACCGACAGTCGTAGCACCGCAGGCACCGAAGTTTACGGCCGGCGATCTCGTACGGAAGGCGCTCCAGCTGCGGCAGCAGCATACCCTGAACGCTCCAGCAGCTACAGGCGAAGCCCTTGGAGCGCCGAAAGGTCCCAAGCCGACGATCGTCGAGTTCAAGGTGACTCTCAGCGATGGCACGGTGCTTCACGCCACGGGCGAGCACGCCGACGTCATGGTGCGCTTCAGCAACGAGTGCCAGGAGATCTGCCAGACCCAGGGCCTGGCCGCCTACAATGGGCCGCCCCTGACTCACTACACCGCCGCGGAGTGGGCTGCGAAGAACGCGTAAGCTCCTCGCTCGACACCTGGCCCCGCCTGCGGGCGGGGTTTCCTTTGTGTGCCGAGCATGTTTAACAGCTCTGGGGTGTAAGTCCCCTTCACATCCTGATGGAGGAGAAGTGATAGCGAAGCGCAAGGGCGTCGTCGTGAGGCGGGGTCTGAAAGAAGCGTGGAGCAAA
>Ga0307377_10000909_pt1 | contig 39330 bp, 47 predicted proteins | sample TR3MG_FD_202535 | JGI IMG/M metagenome (GOLD analysis project Ga0307377, IMG submission 202535) | Soil microbial communities from Risofladan, Vaasa, Finland - TR-3 | ecosystem: Environmental > Terrestrial > Soil > Coastal area > Acid sulfate soil | place: Finland: Risofladan, Vaasa | collected... | reverse complement strand
GAAGATGTTATATGCAAAATCAAATGGGCCAAGTTCAAGTACATGGGTATGGGTTCCGTTACAGGCGCTGCGTTGGTATACGATTTGTCACTGGGGGCTGCTTACTGCGCTAACCAGCATATTCCCGTAGGTAATTTCAAACTAGAAGGTCTCATCTTTGACGAGACAGGCACGCTGCACGCGACGGCTATTTACTTGAACAACAACGATACGGATTTTTTAGATGGTGATGAAGTTCTTATCGACGGCGTGCATTGTTGGGGATTTGGAGCTACGTTCAACTTCCAGCCGCATGGTAGAATACGAATCAGAAATTTGACAAACATGAGTTGTACACATCTTGGTCTTACAATGTCAGGTTATGGTTCTGAGATATTCTTAGATGGTCATTGGCATACCGGCACAACTCAGGGCTACAACGCGATTCAGGGGTCACCTGTTGAAATCAAAAATGCTGAAATACTGTATGGCAATATTGGCATCTACTTGAACGCATCAGGTCAGTACTACAATAATTTCAACCCTATTGTTATAAAAGACTCGAAGATAAGTGGGTGTAGTAATCACGGGATAGACGTTTCAAACACGACAAGCCAAGCTGTTGACATCCATAACGTAGACCTAGACGTAATTGGTTACGCGGGTATTGCGCTTCGATGGTGTAGTTCAGTGCTAGTGTACGATTGTAATTTTAATAAATGTAATACAGTATCAAACACTCAGTATGGCGGAATCCAATTAGGTTACGGCGCAGGAGACGTATACATCTACAATTGCAATTTCGGTATGGTAAGTCAGAATTATGCTTCTAACATAGTCTCTGCTACATCTTGGGGTACAAATTCGAAGGGACGTACAGTCGTAGAAAAATGCGTGTTTAGGGAGCCTATAGGCCCTGATACAGGTGACTACGTTACGTTGGCTATGCTGTGGTCGGCCAGCAAGTACAACATGGAAGACCCCAATTACCGTAGGCAGATGAGTGCGTACCGGTCTATTGAAATAATCGACCCAGTTGTTTGGAATATGGCTATGGACACCGACCAGTGGCAAGTTGATTACCCAAGTATAACACGCTTAGCGCTTATCCACGGTGGCGCTGAAGTGCGAACGGAGGGTACTGTCGTCATAGATAGTACGCTCCCCATGAAAATACTAGTATTCCAACCCAATGTTGCGTGCCTCGTAAACGAATTAGCACCAGTAAAAATTCCCGTGTCTTCTGGGCAGACAGCCACAGTAAAGCTGTCTCTACGTAAAACGGCTGACGGTGAAGTAGCACTACCAAATATCAGACTAGTAGGCCCTGGGTTCGACGATATTAGCTACATGACAGCGGCCCTGTTGGACACGTGGGAGGAACTAACCGTATCTGGTTTAGCTACCAGAGATGGCCTAGCTAATTTTTATATAAACGCCGGGTCGGGGATACCAAAAGCACTTACTGGTGATGCACCACCAGACATTATAGGCGGTGACGTTGACACTGGTTTTAGCGTAATCGTATACACAGACGGTTTGAAAGTGACGGTGTCCTAATGACTGATTACACATCTTCACAAAGTGGAAGTTGGAATGCTGCTGCTACGTGGGGCGGCGGAGGGTTCCCAATACTTGGTGACAAAGCTACAATACAAAGCGGCCACGTTGTTACGATTGATAGCGACGCTGCTATTGGTACGGATACGTTGCCTATTCCAACGTCGGACTTAACAACACAATACGACTTGGTAATCCTAGGATCATTAAAGTGGGGCTACACTCCAGCAGCTGACTATACGTTTACGATAGACGGGCACACACTAGTAGGCCCTTCTGGGCTTTTTGAGATCGGACGCCAACCAAATCCTATCCCAGATGACAAAAAAGCATCCCTCTATTTTCCCGCTGGAATAGCGGTTAGGTATATTGTCCTTGCCGAGACGACTTCAATCTTTCGTGTGTATGGTTCTGCAACAGCACATAGAGCAGACGCTGTTAGCCAGCGTACAACAGTAAAGACAGCCTTCACCATGGGAACCAACCGTATCGTAGTTTTCAATGACGATGTCGATTACGAAGTCGGCGATGTAGTCTTGCTAGCAATGGGCGGTGACAAGACCAAAAGAATGGTTGGGGTAAACACAGTACACACTCCGTTTCCCCTGTTGTCCGTTGGTATTTCTTCTGGGTCAGATGTCCAATTTAGAATTAATAAAATATACGACTACTGGGCGCCTGGCGACAAAGTCTTTTTCGACGATGGTGCAAACTCAGAAATAGTAGAAATAAAAACGCAATTTGACCCCGATGAGTACACAGCTGACTTTGTGTACGCGCATTTAGCTAATACGCCTATCTATTATTACGGTGAAGAAAAAGTAGTAATTCAAAACAAGATCAATGCCTCGACCTACACAGTAAACTCTAACCGTAACCACATGGCCGGCGACATGGCCATTCACTGGGAGCGTAACGTTGTCTTTGAGGGCGAAATTAACGCGGGGCCATTAGTTACATCGTTCGGAGACAATTTTAAAATAGATATCAACTGGACATCGTTTATTGCCCCTGCCGCCGGTACGATATACGCCCCAAGTTACCGCTACCAAGCTACTGGAGACTGGAAAATAAAAAATGTAATCGCTGACCACGGCGATAACCCTGGATATTTTATGCGCTTTTCTTACAGTGGTGAAACAAACATAAACGAAGTGGGGATAGATGAAGTCCACATGTTTCGGTCGAAGTGCATTTATTGCTATAACAATGTTGGGAATATATCGTTGGGACACCTTAGCGGTATAAAATGTACACGGCCTGTGGTTAACGCGGATACGGTGGGAGCAACGTCAAGCGTAGCCTTGTACATAGGAGGTGTTTGGTACACGGGGGACGCTACTGTGTCATACGCGAAGGCGCTATACCAGGAAGGTAATGGTAGTGTAGGCTATATAAAAACACACTATACGCTGCAATCCAGTGTTTACCTTTCTGGCAATGGTGACAGGGGGTTTATGCATTTTAGCCTGGGAGGGGGCGAAATACATAATGGCAACAGGGGTATCCATACCGCTGGCAACAACATATCAATGGATGTTAAAGACGTACAGATTGCGCAAATATCACTAGATGGTTATTATACAGTATCTGTCAACTTCAATAAACTCAGGATGTTCAACTGCGCATTCGACGCGTGTAACTTGCAAGGCGATTCCATAGGAGCCTTAGGCATCTGTGTTACGACTAATGGTGCAGGTATGCGATCGTATGATATATGTGAATGTGACTTCGGAATGACTTTACAAAACTACAAAGCTAACGTGTTTACTAATAGCAATGATTTACTTGCCGGCTCTAGGATTATTTTAGATAAGTGCAGGTTCAGGAAACCAATAAGTTCGTTAAGCAACGCAGGATTGGAAAACGAGCTTTCCTGGGCGATAGGAAGTAATGCGTTTACCGGTATTTCCATACGCCAACGTTGGAACAATGACTGTACACTTGAGATGATCGAACCTGAAGTATATTCCGTAAACGATGCTGACAGTTATTGGGATTTTACTGGTGGCGCAACCAAAGACGTCATGACCCTCGAAGGAGATGTCGCCCAAGACTTTGACCCAGCGCAGAATACCAATAGTTTTACCGTTATCGGGCGCATCTACCCAGCCAGCGTTATCAAGAACGCGGGGGTCATGTCTAAGTGGAACGAAGCTGACGACAAAAGAGGCTGGAAGGTTTACCAGGTAAACTCAGATATAAAGTTCGCGGTCAGTAAGTCAGGCTTAGCTGGCGGCGACGTTACAGAAATAACCCAAGGCGGTATGACAATTGCCGAGCACTTCTTCTGCGCTAGGTACACTTATGTTGGTGACGGCACAAGTATTATGAAGCTCGATGTCGATGGCGTAGAGACAACTAGTTCTGTTGCTGTTGGCCCGGTCTACTCTTCTGAATTGGCAGACGTCAAAATCGCAGACAATGTTGTCGACGAGACCGACTATTATGACGGGAGATTTTATCTCCTCGCATACGTGAATCGCGCTATTTCTGACGTAGAAAAAGATGACGTGAGGACGGGCGCTGCCAACATAGCAACTATTAACCCAGACTCGGCGTTGGACTTCGGTCGTGGGCAGTACGCCAACGCACGATACCCGTCTGATATTGGTGCACACTGGTTCAGGGTAGGTCTTTACGGCCAAACACCAGCCGCCGGGGGTACGCTTGGAAGCAAACTAGATAACGTAGATGTCTGGGCCACCAACAAAAATGTTGCCCACTTTGCCATCACCGGCGGCGGTGGAACAGTGCAGGACGAAGCGGTAGAGATAATCGACAATACGTTCGCTGTCAAGATGCACCCGTTTACGGAAGCTGCTAGAAATTCAGGAACTCAAGCACAGCCGTTGCTATTGCCTGTAAACGCGGGACAGACCATTACGGTCAAGCTGTCTATCAAGAAGAACAAAGCCGTCGCTGTTGGCAAGCGGCCGGCTATCTTCTTGCAGGGTCTAGGAATTATAGACGAAGCCGAATCGAGTGCGATAGTCAACGCTTGGGAAGAACTTACGGTCACTGGCACCGCGGTTACCAAGGGCATGGTTAAGTTCTGGGTGTCTCAGGGCGCCAACGAGTATGACGCCGAAGGTGCTACCACTGCAACGTTGTTTCCAAAGTCGCCGGACAACATTACCGTGTACGCTGACGGGCTCGTAGTCACGAGGAGCTAGGGATGACGATTAGATCAGGTGGGCTGCCGTTTGTGTGGTGGGACTTTATAGCTGCGGTAGACGGCGCGTTCCCCCAGGGAATGGGCGGTTCCGCTCCATATGCTACGGCGGCAGTAGCTGACAGTGCTACTGAAGTGCGTGTAACATACAGCGAAGAAATGAAGCACAGTGACCCCGGGGCTGCTGATGATGCGTTGAACCCTGTAAACTATGTTTTCACAGGGAGTGTGGCTATTACTGCGATAAGTGTTGCGTTGCCCCAAGCTGACCCAACGGTTGTCATTATAACTGTTAACGAGATGACCAATGGTGCGGCTTACACAGTTCAAGTGGAGAACGTAAAATCAGCTGGCGATGTACCGATAGATGAGGGACTCTCACTACAGTCGTTTACTGGTGTAGGCGAAGCGCCGTATGTCGATACTGCGGTGATGGTTGCGCAGGACGGGGTACTAAGGGTTCGGGTTGACTTCGATAGTGTAATGGCAGATGGGGGGTTGATCGTTTCAGGGAACTACATTTTTTCGGGCCCGTCAGCGATAACTGCTAATTCAGTAGAAAAACTAAGCGCCCAACGAGTATCGGTGCGGGTTGAAGACTCAGTAGTCAACGGGGGCTTGTACACGGTTACGGTGTCAAACGTAACGGATATGGCGGGGAACCCGATAGATCCTGCGCATGATGAGGCGGAGTTTTATGGAATTGCGCTCCCGGTTATAGTTACTGTTCCTCCGGCAGAACGCGTAGCCCGCGGCACGGTGGCGGTTAACCGCGCTAATCGGCCCGGTACACGAATTTACTTTCATTATTTGAGCGATGAGGAATAGTTAGACGGTATGATAGTCGAACGTCCAAACCCGACGCAGGTCGTGTTACAGGCTGTAGTAGGTAATGAAAATGGTACGCCAAAGACGGCGTTAGCATCGGCGGATGTTCGCGTGTACCACTTAAATGCGGGTGTCGAAGTTAACAATCTAGGCGCCACGCCGTTGGTGCAAGTGGGCATGACTAGTACTTGGAGATACGTTTGGGCGCCAGGTTCTTTGCCAGTTGGGCATTATTACGCTGAGTATACGTTGGTCGACACTGATAGCGCAGAATTCGTTGACGTTGAGGATATAGTAGTGCAGGACTTTGCGCTTCAAGTAGACTTAGCGTTGGTAAAACAAATTGAGCAGGGGCGTTGGAAGATCGATGATACACTAGACCAGATGATTTTTTACGATGAGACAGGTACTACACCAATATTGACGTTCAATCTGAAGGACATTAACGGGTTGCCAAGTAGTGTGAATATTTTTGAACGCGACCCCGTGTGAGAGGTAGACATGCTACGGGAATTTTACTTACGGGGTTACCGTGCCGCGTTGGCAGCGTCCGGCAGTGAAAAAAATGCAGGGGTTTTAAGCAAAGTGTTAACGAACCCCGCAATGATTGGCGGGGTAATGGGCGCCGGGGGTAACCTAATAGCCGGTGGTGATACGCCTGCATGGGAACGGGCGTTACGTGGAGGAACTGCTGGAGCAGCGATCGGCGCTGGGGTGCGTTATGGCCCGCGTTTACTCGGTAAAATCCCAGGGATGACGGCTAAAGGAGGTGCACTGGCACCCGGTGTTGCTGATCTGTCTTGGATGATACCGTCGCTATTGGCGGCACCCGTTATCATGGGTTCTGGAGATACGTCGATAGGAGGGAAAACGCGTGTGCACTTTCGAGGAAAACGTTAACTAGGTAAAATGCCTACTCTTCTTACAAGAGGGTTGGGGTATGACGAACCAACAATTATCAAGCGGATATTCGGTGACCGAATGGTTGCCCAAGTTACCGTGGAGGATACGATACTGGCTGTGGTTAAGCCAGACGATTCCCCGGTGGCAGTCGTGGAGTCCGTGCCCTTCAACGTTGTGGGAGTGGTTTATTTGGAAGACGTTCTCCGCGGTACGGTGGTTGCAATACAAGATATTCGAGGAGTCTTGAAGGAGGAGGGCCCGTTAATGAGTTTTGAAGATAATCAAATTCGAATGTTCAAGGGCGATAACCGTACACTGAAGGTCACGCTATCATACCCAGATGGAGCACCGGTAAATCTTACTGGCTCAGAATTACGTTTTACCGTAAAAGAGAAGACGAGTGATACCCAAGCGCAAGCAAAGATAAAAAAAGCAAACACCGCAGCGGGTGGCGACGACACTCAGTTTAAGATTACGGTTGCCGCCGGCGGGGCTTGCGAGATTTATCTGGTGCCCGTGGATACGGAGACACAAAACCCAGGAACGTATTACTGGGACGTTGAAGTGGTGTTGGCAGACGGTAAACGGGTTACCGCAGTACGCGACCGTATTACTTTGAAAGACGATGTTACGACAAGCGCGTAAGTGGGGCGGTGTGGGAGACACGGGTGATGGGACGCGGAGCGGCACGTGTATTGTTAGTAGATGACGATCGAGTGATGCGTCGGATGTACCGCGATTGCATGGCTAACGCGGGATTCGATGTAACCGAAGAGTCGTCTGCTGTTGACGCATTAGAACGTCTTACACAGGGGGAAAAATTTGAAGTGGTTGTAACTGATGTCATGATGGCAAGGATGGATGGGTGGGAATTCTTAGAACGGATTCGAAAAGATCTCCGGTTGGGCGGTCTTGAATTACCTGTCATAATCATCAGTGCTCACTTTGACAGTGACACGCTATGGGCGGAAGCTTTTCGTAAAGGTGCGAGTGCAACTTACACTAAAGCGGAGCCATTGTCGAAATTGATCAATGCGGTAAAAATTCACACCGGGACGATGAGGAGTAGATTCGATGACGACACCCAACCCTAGTGCATTAGCAGTAACGTGGTCAGTTTTTATCCCTGTTATTTTGTTTGCAGTAAGTTTGATTTCCATTATATCGGGGTTACTCTATCGCGCGGTGCATAAGCGTATCGCTGAGAAAGACGCACATTTACGCGACCTTGTGTTACAATTAGATAAAAGGGTAGACGCGTATTTTACGGCACACGAGCGCATTCGTGATAAGTGGGAAGAGTTTATGCGTGAGTATCTCAAGATAGATAATACCCGTGGGCAAAAGATTGAGGCATTATTCCGTGTCGTTGATCAGATGCAGAAAGCCGTTGAAAAAATCCCAAGAAATTTGAATGATAAAGTAGAAGAAGCGTTTACGCATTCGCTTAGTGAACTGAAGTTATACGTTCGCGATACAATGGCGAAGGAGAACCGCGATGGCAGCTAACCCTGAGGTGGCAACGACAGGTATTTGCATTGAAGTACAGATGACGCCAGCGCAATGCAACGCCATATTAGAAGAACGGCTTGCGCATTTACGCCCGGCAATGGAGTGTGCGTTGGGGGTGATGCAACATGTTTGTGAAAGTCTTGCAAATGGTGGGTTCAACTGGCGTAAGGCGCTTGCGCAAGCGAAGAAGAACGTAGCGGCAATTTAAGCGGTAGCGCTATTAGAGTGATATTGTAAGTCAAAGAGACGCAGCGATTCCAGCGTAACTACGTCCTCGGTGAGAAACGAGAACGGGCGTAACGATCCCCAACTACAGGCAAGTTGATTGACGGTTTTCAGTGGCCACACGGGGCCGCAGTCGCGTTTATACGTAGGTGCAAGCGTTTGGTGGTCTACCAATTTTTCTTCTTGGATGGTAGCGTAGGCTTGCATGAGCCACCGTTTAAGCACGATATTGGAAATGATTTGGAGACCGGTGTAGGGTTCCCAGTATTCGTCGTTAACTTTTTGGATGCCGTTTACGCGGTCTTTTGGATATTCGCGGATGTCCTGGTAAGTGTAACCGGTCTCGGATTTACCCAGTAAACCCGCGTTAACGTGCTCAATACCGTAGTAAGCGATGTTATTCTCGCGGGCGTGCCAAGCAACAAGTTCCGCGGGAACTACGGAAATGATAACTCCGTTTCGGTCGATGACGACGTGGGCAGAAGACGAGTTTTCTGTTTCTCGGGGGCGGTTGGAAAACCATAGAAGCGTGCTACGGGCGCTTATCCCCGCGGTATAATGATCGACTATTCCTTGGGGATTACGACCTGCGTCCCAAGGCGCGCCGTGCCGTTTTGTCGGGAAGAATTTCTTATAGTTATCCTCACCGACGTAGCTACTGGTTTGCACGGCGCCTTCGTTATCTAGCATTTGAAGAACAGCTCGTGCGTCTTCGCGTAATAGTCGTCCACCGTTTGCGGTGTACACTGCGGCAGCGTGTAGCTTTTTATTGATTACCCAGCTGAACCAGTTTGCCATGTGGTTACCCCATAAAAAAAGCGACGGCAACGGCCGCCGCTATTTGCGGTCAAAGCGTTATTGCTAAAGCGTTTTCTTGTCTGTCGTCGCCGTTTGCAACCGCGCGGGGAGTGCAGTACCGACGTAGTAACCGGTTTGCTTTGCGCCTTCACGGGTTTTACGAGTGTACTTCCACAGATCGTGTTGACGTGTTTTAGCCGTCTTTTTTGCGACAGCGTATTCATTAGTTTCGAACCAACTCTTAGGGCGTGGCATAGTATTCTCCTGGTCAATGGGTTTATGTTACGCATTTACGTTATACGCACACTGTAACGATGGTGTCAATATCGTTTCCGCTAAAGGTTTGAAAAACCTTTGGTACGTTCAACCATACAGTCATGGCAAACGTATAGCGGGTTATTGTCTTCTAATGGGCGCATAACAACAATGGAGGGTACACGTTTGCGGCATAGATGACAAAATGGGGTATGGCCGAGTGTTTTGACGCGGTATTCAATGTCATTTACGGTAAAATACCCGGGTAAAGGCGCAGGTATTTCCGCCATTATTTACCCTTTCGGATATACTGTTCAGTGCGCACGTTTAACATACGCCGAGCTTTGAGACGGGCTATCATTGTTTCTTTTCGATACAAGTCTTCATTAGCCAGCGAGATACGTTTTATCGTGGGTACGGTAGTGGCCATGGGTTACCTTACGTTTGGCATTCAGTGCCGTCATTTTGCTCGGCTGCTGGGTCTAAGTCCGGCCCAATCGCCGGGCCCAGTGGGTCAGCAGCACCCGAGCAACGTTTTCTACTTAGGTTTTCAAGCAGGCATATTTCCTGGTCTATTTTATCCTGCACGTAGTTTATGGTGGCGGCTGCTGTTTGATAATGTTGGGCGAATGATTGTGCGGCGGCGCCTTCAGTACCGAAGAGTAACTCTAGCGATGTCATAAAGGCACTCAATTTTCCCGCGGTTTCAGCGCCAGCGTATAAGACAAACCCAGTGACAACTTCAGTTCCGTTATCAAACGGCGGGCGATTGGGATCACTAGTATTGTGGAGTGAGCGCGCAAGTTCGCTGATAAAGAAATCGTTGCCGCCTTTACCGGAAAATGTGAATGCGCCGAGGTAAGGCGCGTTTAGGCTCAATAATTCCGATAATTCTCGAAGTGCGCTTTTCCATTCTTGGTATAGGCTTGTTCCACGGTCTACCTGTTTTCCCAGTTCTTCTACGTACTTTTTAAATTTTTCTCGTTTACCATCGATACGGCTTTCCATAACGTCTAACCACGCGTACGCTTCGTCAATGATACCTGTGATACCAGGGATGATAGACAACGGGCCCGGGAGCATTGTCCAATCAGGCGGAGTTCCCGAGCGCGGGTAGATGTTAGGTTTATCGGAAATGGCTATTACTGTAATCGCATCGAGGGTCGCAACGAATGACTCTTCAAACACCGTTACCCAGATGTTTCGTGACGTGTCTGACGCACCAAATTGCTCCGATTTACCGTCGATAGCGTACCCTACCGCGTAGTAGTACGTTTTCCCAAGCTCGATGGTATCGTCATAAAATACAGAAGTACTGCCGTCGAATTCAAAAGATTTAAGTTCTAGCCCGTAGGTTGATACAAATGATTTGTAGATGGGAGTTTCTGACCGAAAGATATGTACGCGAGCGATTTTAAGAGATGTGCGCGTAGTACCATCGGTGGTTACTTTAAACCTATCGGGGAGATCCCAAGAAAGCCGAACGCCGTAAGGCGGAGAATCACCCGTTCCTTCGAGCCGGTTGAATACCTTACGGAGGCGCCCAACTGCGGCAGGAACTAGTTCCGCGGTTAACCCAGTTACATGGGGGTAATCCAAGTTGGCAAGACCTTCGCCGGCGCTAGACCTAAAGGTGCTCAGGAATAGTTGGTACAACTTTTTTATTACGGGGATAAGTTTTAGGTATAAATCAGAACCGGTGAGAACGACAACGCCGGCGACGTGGGCGTCTTCATCAAGGATAGGGCGAAGGAGGTCGTCTTTATCTTCTAGTGATTCAACGACGTCTTTGAGAAATCCGTAATTACCCCCGGTACCCCCGCCGATAGGTGGTGCAAAAATATTCGCCGCGGTAGCTTCCGCGACGCCCGGGGATGGGTCGAATAGGATAGGATATGCTTCTAATTCCTCGATGTTTAGACGTAGCGGCACGGCTAAATAGTAGCAACCGGCTACGTTGGTTAAGTCGTCAAGCACGGCACGCGCGGTTACGATTGCGGCTTTTAGTGCAATAGCTTCTAGGTCAGTGATATCGAATACAAAGTTTTTAACGATGTCAGCAATCTTTTTTAGATTGTTGAGGATACTCCCAGCGACGTCAGCTATTTTAATCAGCGCGCTGAGAATTGAATCTGTTTCTTTGACTAGTGTTGCTTCTTTGGGATCCCAGGTGTGCCAGCCCATAGTTCCCGCCTTTTTTTAGCTCGGTCTTCGCCTGCCAGGAGCATGCGTGCTTGCCCGGTTGCGTGGGCAATCTGTTGCGTAGTGCGCAGTGAGAGTAGTGATTGGTGCAGCCGAACGAGCTGTAAGAGTAGTTGCAACCCAGGAGCAGTTTTTACGTTATGCCACGCCATGCTAGGCTCCGATGGTTACTTTAGTGGAACGGATTGGCGGAAGGAGCGCAAGTAGTACGCTACTTGCGGGGTAAGGTACTACGGCCATTCCGGATGGCCCGACTCCAGTAGGGTGAACATGTTTCTGCGCCCAGTCGATAAACTTGTTCAGAAAAATCTGAAGAGGTTCCCACAGTGTTGCGTGGAAGGGGGCGACGCCTAAACTAGAACCCAGTAGTACGCTGTCTGGAATTACGGTGTCGAGTACAATCTTATCGAGTAGAGAACTAAGAAGTATTTGGCCTTTTGGCGCATAGGTGTTAAAGGCGATACCACTCTGCGCGATACCTAAGTCTGTTCCCGGAAAGCCTACGTCGACGACCCAAGAGCCGTTAGATATCATCCAATCAGCGGCGGGGTCTTGTGGTTTTGCGAGTGGGTTACCGCTAATTTTGAGAGTGTGCGACCGCCCGATAGACGTTAGCCAATCGCGGTTGATGTTATCTGTTCGGTCGCTAAACACCTGAGATGTGCGATTTTGGCTAACCGCTGTAGTGTGACTTCCGTAGAAATGTTCAACTCGATCACCGCCGGTTTCAATGGTTTCTTTTCCGCCCACTGAACGGGTGAGCTCTGCGAACCCAAATATTGCGGGGCCGGCGTAGTTCATCGCTAGGCTACCCGCGCTGGTAATCTGCGTTGACCCGTCAGCTCGCCACACGGTTTTAGCTACGGGGTCACCGGTACGGTCGTTGATGCGAAAATCGGCAAACCCCTCGGCTTCACCGCCAACCCGGGCTTGTACTGTCCAGTTTACTTTCCCCAACCCGGATTCGGTTGTTTGATCAGTGCCGCCTTCAAGCACGAAACCCAGTTTTCCGCCGTCGTCGGTGAAGCGAACGTTGCCAAAACTGGAAACGATGTTGATATTACGCCCAATAACCGCGGTAGTGTCATCATGCTGTGAGCACATTACTTGTGCCCATGGGGCAGCATGGATAGTGGTTACTCCACCGTTGAATACCCCTGCGTATTGCCCTTGATTTCCCCGCATCATCCAGTCGCCCTGGAGTAAATCTTTGGGTAGATAGCCGGTGAAGTCAACGGCTGAACCCGAGACAGCGGGGGTGATTCCCCCCGAGGCGCTATTGGGTGTCGAGGTATTTACTCGGTAAATTGAGGGGTTGATTGATTGGGGTACAACTTGGGTGATGAATGGATAGCCGAGGCCCTGTTGGACGATGACTATCTGCCCGGGGCGTGGAACGTATATTTGACCGCCACCGCCTTCGGAGTCCTGTATCAAATATGGAAACGCAAGGCCGCTAAACATGCCGTGTGTTTCAGTCTCTACATCACATGAGCATGTTGGGGGGTTAACTGAAACGATGTTTCCTCGCTCTACCCATTGTATCTTTTCTCGGTTATCCGCGAAAGCTTCGCCGTAATGGCGGGTGTGTTCGGAGGGTGTGCCGTTGTACTTTTGACTCATTGTAAAAGAATTATAGGTGATTCAGGAGGAAATACCTAAGACTTTTTGGCGGGCTATGACTCAGTGTCAACTACATCGTCGCCTTCGCCAGTACCCGGGTTAACGATTGTTGTACCGTTAAAGATAGCCTGGAATACTGTTGATTCGGCAGGATTTCGGGGGTCGTAGTTGTCTGTACTACGCAAACCAATACCCGCGGTAGAAATAGGACGTAGTCTATCAAAAATTAGTCGGACGTTTTCCATAACAATACTCTGCCCGGCGCTGATAGTTATAGACCAAGCTTGAATAGCGCAAAGTTCCAAATAAAATGCGCCAATTTCGTCATGCAATTTATCCCGAAAAAACACGGCTAACCCAAATGGGATGAGAAAGAGTTCCGAGTCTAGGTTCGCGTAAAATTTAGCTTTCGGGTCATTCCAAGCAGCTGCGTCATCGAATTGCGTTGCGTCAACTCCGCTGCTTATCGCGTTGGTGTACAGTGCGCGGAGTAGATTACGGCCATTGACAAATAGCCGAGCAATGGAAGATGATCCCATTGCTTTACCGCTTACATAGAAAGAGCGCCCTGACCCGATAGCCTGCATTGGGGTTGTTGGTTTTTGTTGGTTAACTTCCATTGACTGTACCATGCCGATAGGGAGCATGCTGTCAAAAATTTGTTTGGCACCGCCACCTTCTAAAATTGTTTTGTTTGTTGGCCCATAAAGCCACCGAGGAGGCCCCGCGAGTATTAGGGTATCATCAGGATGGGCAGAGCTTAGCGCTGAGTGATCCATCAAACGTTCGATGTATACCTCTTGGAAGTTTTTCCAGCTGGTAGCATCAGTGACGGGGAGTAGAGCCATGTTAAGTCTCCTTCAAACGCGCGCAGCGCATGTTTTTACTTCCGTGGTAAATTACTATCTTGATGCGTTTACTAACCGTGCAATTGCATCTTGTGCGGCTTGTACTTGCGTATTATTTCTTGATACCACCTGGTAGTTATTAAACAGCCTTTGAAACTGCTCACGGCGCGACTCAGCCTTATTTCGTGCTTCGTGTAGCCGTTTAAGTATTTGGGTGTGGTGCTCTAGGTCTACTGTTTTCTTTTCGATTTCTTTGCCCCGAAGACCCAACGCGGTAATGCTTGTAAGGGCTCCGCCACCTACCAGGGCGCCAAGAAGGGGATTTACTTTTAGCGCTTTAGCGAGCAAGCCCCCGCCAGCGCCGCCAAGTAATCCGCTAGCACCACTGAGAGCTGCTATCCCAGTGTACTTTAAGCGCCGGTCTTTAGGAGCTAGCACAGCCATCATTGCAGTAGGCGCGGCTACGCTTCCCGCGACTGCCGCGGGTAGGAGTAACCCTGCTTCTTTCGTTGTCGCGGCATCTTCATAAGCGTGAAGAGTACCCAGGGTTGTAGCCATTTTGAGGCATGCTTGGCGCGACTGCATTTCATTGTTGTTGGTCAAGACTGTTAATCCTCATCTTTAAAAGCCTTAGGAAACAACTTCTTTGCGCCTTGATACCCACCATAACCCGCGGCGGCGCTAGCGCCAAGAATACCCCCAGTATGGAGCCAAGGTTTGGCGTGTTGTAGGATTGCTTTGTTAGCTAGATCTTTTGCCATGCGAGTAGCTGCGCGGCCGATAGGGCCAGAGCTACTTTTTCCCGCGGCCTCCAGCAGGTTGCGTTGAATAACGGCGCCACGTATCGCGTTAAGTGACCCTGCTGCGCTGTCACGGATACCACGACCGGTGGCTTTTAGGACTTCCCATCCTGTCCCGGCTTCTTTTATAAGCCCCGCTTCAGCGTAAGCTTGTAGAACGCCTTGTTGGTAAGCTTGTTTCAGCACGAGCTACTCCTACTATGCCCGCAAGTGAAGGCCGATTTGGTTCAGGACGGTGGGCATTTTGATGTCCATGTACAGCTCCAACCGGTCAGCTTCGGGTTGCTCAACCAGCCCGATGGTTGCGGACTGTAGCGGTGACCCAATTTTGGGGTAGTTACGCAATGACAGATACTTCGCACCCGCGGTCAATGACCCGGTAATGGTGACGATAGTTTCCGGGAGGATGTTCCACCGACCGATGAAACGCTCAAGAATAATCTTGAAGTAGGTTGCGATGTAATCGAAGTTCTTGATGTTCATCAGCTCGCCAAAAGCGTAGGCGCTGACGTCAGTGGTGACTTCATGTATGGTGTACGGTAGGGAACTTTCGCTCTCCTGAACGAACACGTACCAGCCTTTGTTGCGCAGGGCGGTGAGTTGATCATCGGTGAAGTAGTCGTTAGAGTTGAAAATTTGCTGAACACCGCCGATACCAATGTTGGTGAACCCTTGATGCGAGGGCAACCCAGCAATCATACCGCCAACGGCGCAGGCTAAGTACCAACCCTTTTGCCGATTTTGCGCACCGGTTAAAACATTGGTTAGACTGGAGACTAGGCACTCATTGGGCCATATCATGACACAACGGTGGTAGGCAAAGCTCTCGGAGATGTATCCTAGTTCCTCGACTTGGGAAGCTTTATCCAGCGCGACTGAAATACGGTAGTCCATATCGCCGGTGTATTTGTCGACAAACACCTTGGGGGCTAGCTCTTCGAGATCCCCAAGATACGCGTCAAGTACTTCGTCACTAACGACAACGTCGATAAGCCATGACGTTGTGGTGGTATCCCACTTGGTTGGGTCGGTATCGTCCGGGTACGGGATTTCAATGCTCTCAGCTGCGACGACCGTGGTCAAAAAGCTGGCCGAGTCATCGCGTAGACGCGTCAACCGAGGGCGGAAGGTTGCCGAGGCAACCCCGCGGCTGGCTTTGGTACGGTACAGCGCGACGTTCATAATAGCGCTGCTGGGGTCAACCAACTTGTAGGTAGCATCGTAGGCCACGGTAATCGCGTTGGCGCTGACGCTGGTGACCACGAACATGCCACGACTTGAAGTTGTGCCGTCGCTGTTGGCCAAAACCACAGCGATATCACCAATGGCGGCGCCAGTGAACTCGCCTGTCTTGGTGATCGTATGGTCGTCAGTCCAGGTAGCAGCGGTGACGCCAATGATTGGCCGGTAAATTTCGACATCCATGGCCCCGGAGTTTGCGTCTGCACCGTATACAAGTGCGATGTTAACGGTGTCAGCAGTGGCCGATACCACCATAAAGCCATCATTGTTGGTTGTTGTAGCCCCGCCAACAACTTTTGCGATGTCGCCGGCTTGGACGTTGGTAAACGCGCCAGAACCTGCTTTGGAAATTTGGACAACCGTATCGTCAAGCCAGTCACAATCGTCTGCGGTTGCGACGGGGGTACCACCTTCAATGTCTAGAATGGCTTCACGGATGAAATAGTCACACCGTTCAGCAGTTGCGTAGTGCGTACTTTCTTGGCCCCATTTAGTAGCGACGCGCACCCGTTTATTGCCAACCGTTCCCAGCAAAGCTTTTGCTCCGGCGTAACCATCGGTAAAAATGGTTTCGCCGTTGGTAACGGTAACGATATTAGGTATACCATCAGCGTGGGTAACATCCAAAAGATGTTGTGCTGTGAGCGACGCGGAGAGAAAACCTGTATTAGCGTGGGGGTCGATGAACATATCAACGTCAGCATCGCCTACCCATTCAGTGCTGCCCGTAGCACTGGGGGGAGCAGAGCTTTTTTCAGTAGGCAAGATGTCGTAGGAACCAAGCATAATGCGAAACTTGGCGCGCTCGGGAACGGCGAATTCGGTGCAGTGCGTTTTCCACATTGCCAGGACACCGGTTGTCCAGGCGGCACCACTTAGGCTATCGGTGATGGGAACGATAGCGTAGATGTCTGCTCGGGAGGTAATTTTGTCCCGGGCGGACTGGTGGCCGGCAAGATCGTCACTTATAACACCGAATACTTGAACCGCAGTTCCGGTATTACTCAGTGTTACTTGAGCGCCGGCGGCTAGCGGGTTACGCTCATCGATGCGGCCGACAGCGGAAACAATACCGTCTGCGTTATCAATGATTTGCACTGATTGAAGGTCGGTGCGCAACGCGCGATAGCCGATGTAAAGTTTACCGTAATTGGCTGCCCAGGTACCGCCTTCATACGCTAGTAGCAATCCTGTCGGCCCGGTCTTGATAGTAATCTCATTGCCCACAATGGAAAAGTAGGCGCTGTCGACACTTTGATCGTCGAGCTTATGCTCGATGCGCCACAAGATGTTGGTTAGGCCCACGCCTGCGGGGCCGGTAACTTCAGCCGTTTTGAATGTGCTTGTTACTTTCAACAGTGTCGCGGAAGTGACTTCCTTGACTGTTTTGATGACTGTGTAGTCGGTGTCACCAGCGTGACTGGTGTGTGTTAGGATGAGGCGGTCACCCGGAGCTACCTTTTTGGTGACGAAGTTACCCAACGCAGCGCCAAAAACATTGTCGTTAACGGTCAAATCACCGCCGGCGCCGTCACCGTCACCATCGTTATTATGGGTCAAGTCGATGTAAACGTCATCGATGACAATATCGAGACTAGCGGCGTCGAGCACTCCCCCAGGAGTATTATTGGGGGGCCCGGCTAGCACAAGGTAGTCACTTCCGGGGTCTGGCTGACCTGCGCTGGAACCGTCGGCGTTGCACGCAGCGTCCACCGTTTCGCCGGTCTTTACAAAATCCCCTTCAGAGATGTCTGTTTTATCCGCCGGGTAATCCTGGATATGGTACGCGGGCCCGACCAATAAAACGTTTAGGTCGGGGGCGCCAGGGGCGACGACAACATCTTTAAACTCTTGGTATACATAGACGATGGGTCGTACGAACGCCATTTTGGATTCTCCTTACGTGTTTCATTCGCCATAATAGTAGGCCATAACCCTTGGAATCACAACCGCTTAGTCCGGTGGGTATGGGGCCCGTAAAGCGACGTCGAGATAGAAAGTTTCCGGGTTTTCTTGATCCCTAATTCTAGCAGTAATTTCGTTGAGTACATTAGCGATAGGCATTGTTGCCCACCGAATTTCATAGCCGGCACGGAATTGTACCGGTGACGTCCACATTTTAGTGTCTTTTTCAAAAGGTGTTGTACGGCCAAGGATAACGGAGGACATGTCACGTAAGCCAAATATCGCTTGGATATAGTTGGATGTCATGTGCAAATAGTCTTGAAGAACGCTACCAATCAGCATACTTTCTCCCCGCTGGGTAGACGTACAATCGATGATAATGTCCATTTCTCCGGGGCAGTAGAAGCTTTCCAACCGAACTTGGCGTACTACGGGAATCTGGTCTTGGTCGCCAATAGATACCTTACCATAGATGTTTTGTTCCCGGTCTAACCAGATTCCGGGGCGAACGTTACGCGCTTCAATATTTTCATTCCAGCCGTTTTCAACGAACAAACCGGTAGTGGCTAGATCGCTTGTCCATACCCAGGGTAGAATGGGGTCTATAGACGACCCTTCCTGAAAACGTTGTCGGATGACGTCGATGAATACCCCAAGCATTGTCAAGGGCGTTGACATCCGTAGTATGGGTTGAGACCCAGCTGGCGGTCGCGGTATCACGTGTTAGTATCCGTAGTAATCAGTATCGTTATACTGGGTGTACGCCGACGGTAATGCGCCTAATGCCGATTCGTCACCATAACCGCTATCGTAAGGAGTAGCGTACATAGAACCGTATTCCGGTTGCATGTTTTCTCCTGGGTGCGGCGCTGGGGTTGTTTGCAGTAGCGCGCGGGGAAGTTGGCTACCAAGAACGGCGCCACCCGCGCCTCCTAGTAAGCCAAAAGCGCCGGAAGAAATTAGCTTTGCCATAGCGCGATCTTTGTCTTCCATTTTGAACTGGTCGGCAATTGTACCCCCAAGATGTTTACCGAGTAAAGCGCCACCGGTTGCGCCCAACGCACCGCCGCCAACACCACCCGCCAGTTGCGTTGCTTGCATTTGTGCGGGGGTCAACCCTGCTTCTTTGATGGCGGCGTTAAACCCGTATTGGAAGGCGTACTTTAACATTGCGGTCTCCTAAAGTGTGACGGCGATAGCATATTCTTTTGCTTGACGTTGAAGTTCGGACACCATAACCGTTTGGTGAACTGGCACTGTTTTGAGCGTTGTGAAGTAGCGCTGTTTCACAAGAAAACGGCGGTTCTTATCCTTCTCAACTAACAGATCTCCCTCGTCAATACGCGGAAAATTTTGGAGTTGTATTCTCGTTTGGTTGATATCATCTTTGGTTTGCGGGGACAAGTCGTGTTGAACTTGGCTGTTCAGCCGGTGGCCTAACATTGCTACCGGAGTAAAATAGCCTTCTTGCCAACTAGTTCCATGGCATGTAGCGCAGTGGGATACGGTTATTTCGCTAGTGCTGGTGTCGTAGCAGTCAGGACAACGGGTTCCAAAATGCCGGCGTTTGAGTAGAAGGTACTCAATGCCGTTTAGTTTTTTCAATCTGATGTATTGGTCGCGCATGATTTTACGGCGGAGTAATCGTAGGCGTCGGTCTAACCGATTCTCGATAGGGCGCTTAGTCAAGACAGTCCGAGGGTTAGCTTCGTACTGCGCGGGGTCGAGTACCCGGTAGCCAATAGCTGGAATGGGATCCATCACAACGGTTTCAGCTTGGCCGTCAATGTCTACGATGGTTGAATCTACCGCGTTGGCTTCCCCACTGGGGGGTATAACGTGTATCTTGTAGTAGATGTCACGGGATAACGACAGCATGTTGGCGGCTTCGGTGTCTAAATCATCGTAGCCGATATAGACGTCGGTGTAGTCTTGTACTTTAGTCCAAGGCCCGGATGGAGAACCAGACCGATAGATTTCGAAGTCGAAACTACCGCTCTCACCAACTTCTTCGAGATCCCATTGTAACCGAACCTGGTTAGTTTTCCAGGGGTTTATCTCTGTGATAAACGCTTTCAATCGTCATTGCCTTCCGGTGCCGGGAGCGTATCAATGATGGGGATATCCTCGTTGTACGCGCGCATCATCATAGCGTCACGCGTTTCGGCAGATGCGCTTTTCCAAAAGGACATGAACCGCACGCCGGCAAGGGTGTTAGGCACGTCGAATCCTAGTGCGCTGCCTGTTTTGAGCAGTGTTTCACTGCGCAGACGCGGTGGGATGCTGACGCGGAGAAGTACTTGAGACATCTTAACCTCCAATAATCAGGAATTCCCCGGTCCAATGGGGCCTGCTCCAGTGGACGGTTTCGTCGGGCCAATGCCCTTAGTCCCCAGGGCTTGTGGGTTAAAGCTCATCGCGGGTTTATTACGAAGCGCAGTGTCGATCGCTCCTTCACCCATTGACCCAATGTCACCCGTTGCACGGGACGCTACGGGGTTACCAACAACCTTTGGAGAAGTTTGCAACGCGGCACGTTTGCGTAACGCGGTTGCTACTTTTCTTAGTTGTTCTGTAAGTGACGCGCTCATTGGTGCTATCCTTTCGGTAGATGTTAGTATGGAGTGTACTGTCGTGGGCTTATTTGCCGAGCCGCATTTGCGTACATATGTGGGTTTTTACTGGACATAATGCGTCCAGCAAGATCTTCGGCGCCCATCATTCCACCGAAAGCACCCGCAACGGCCGGAACACCCAGCGCAGCTTTTAGCCCCATATCTTTAGCTGTTCCACCTAGACCGCGTAAAACACTAGTGTTGGGGCCGCCTTTTGCCTGGTGCCATAGACTTCTGAAACCGGGTCTTGAGGGGTTATGGTACACCCGTTCGGCCCACATGCCTCTGCCTTTTCCCAGGCCGGCAACACGTTGGGCACGGGCTGCAATACCCGTGAGATTTTTAGCACCTTTGGTAGCGCCGAACGCTTTTCCAAGTCCAGCTCGCACTGCGCGGCCACCGGCGTGCCAGCCTAGTCCACCGGCTGCACCACCTAAGAAACCTTTGCCGGCGCGTGACCAAGACCATCCTTCATCCGGGCCACCGGATAGGCCACCGATAGCGCCGGCAGCGCCGCCATATTGTAGCAGGTTTGCGGGGAGATTACGGCCACCGGCGGTAAGTCCTCGGAAAATATGAGACAAATTCTGTTTTTTATTGAGACCAAAACCCGCTATGTTTTTACCAAGCCGCCACGTTTCTCTGCCTGCGGCATGCAGCGCACCCGGGATTGCAGCTGTGGTAGCACCACCAGCTTGCTGGGCGCCTCTACTAATAGCACCGCCAGCTCGTTGGGCGCCTCTACCAACCATCCGTCCAATACCTTTAACTGCTCCCCAGAGAGGACGGGCTGCTTGTCGCCCTACTAGCCCGGCTGCGGCCGATGCACCGCTGCCAATAAGGGAGGATAGAAATGCTTCTTTGATCATCTGTTGATCTTCTGGTGTTCCGTGTTCAGCAACGGCTCTTTCTAACCCTTGCAGGTACGCTACTTTTAAAAATGTGGATTGTGCGTCCATTTACTTGCTCCTGAAACCAGGATACAGGTAACGGTACCCAGAGGAAAGGCTATCGTACGCACTTTCCATGTTGATATTTTGTTTGACCTTTTGGGCTGCCAACTTCCAGTCACTTTTTAGCTGTGCTGCTAATTGGTTGTAAAACCCAAATTTGTCATCAACCCCGATGTTAGTAATGTCACCGTCGTTATACGTGGCGTTGTTACGCAATTGCAGGAACATCTCACTCATCATTAGGTGGGCGCATATTCCCATAAGCAACACCCAGTCGTTAGGGAAGTTGTCCTCGACTACGGAAGTTATCGGCGTCAAGCTGTTGTATTCCGCGATGGCAAACTTTGTTGCGTCGCGAATATCTTCTTCTTCGAATTGAACAGCATCTAAAAGAAGGTTGTTCTCCGTGTAGTCACGTAGAAAACGCTGCACATGTCCGGGGTTTATGGACACAGTTTACCTCGGTCAAGTTTTGAGGGGGTAGTTGGATAGGGGGAACAAACGGCGGTGCTAGCGCGGATAATCACTTTGATGTAAACGCGATTGACCATTTCGGTAGCACCACCGCGGGCTCCTAATTACGTTTGCCGCGTTTGTTTTTCTTAGACGACTTATTGTCAGACGCGGTTTCTGTTTCCAGCTCGTCTACTGGCTCGTCTACTGGCTCGTCTACTGGCTCGTCTACTGGTTCAGCCACGGGCTCAGGTTTGAGCTCAGGTTTGAGCTCAGGTTTGGGCTCAGGTTTGAGCTCAGGTTTGGGTTCGGGTTTAGCCGCTACGGGAGCAGGCGTCGCTGCCTGCTTGGCCTCTTGCAATTCACGTGTTGAAGCCTCTTCCAATGACAGTACTTTAATTTTCTGAAGCACGGTGTGGAAGCGGACTACGTCAGGTGAGTTAGCAATTTCGTCAGAGACAGTAGCTCGGTCAGCATTACCCGGACTGCCTTTGGGATGTAACTTCAATCGACCATGGGATAAAATAATGGTCGTTTGAGTTTCATTGACGATGATTTTCATAGTACCAACCTTTACGACAACGTCATGCGGGTGATGCCCTTGGTGTTACCGATGCCGATGCCAGGGGCGCTGTAGCTCCAGAAGTCGATGATATCGGCTTCTTGTTTGATGAAGAGCGTGGCGTCTTGAAGTAGATAGAAGTTACCCAGATAGTCCTCAGTGGAAAACATCCAGATAACATTTTCAGGAACCAGTTCGTTCTTGATGGTCGTGATAACAGGAATACCGTTGAGTTTTTCTTCCTCTTCGATACCGCTGTCATAGTGACGAGAGGCGATGTTGTCACCAATGGAAGAAGCGGTTAGCCGCAAGAGGTCGTAGTAGGTTTCCTTAGCCATCAATAGTTTGCCAATGGGCACTTTGCGACGGATGTGGGCTTTGAGCATGTCCGGAACGGTGTCCATATCGAGAGGCGCGGCGCCAGTCAAATCTTGGTCGGCTTTGCCAAACACCGAAGCGATACAAGTTTCGATGAATTTGCCGTCTTCGATGTCAGACATGTCCTTGACCGAGTTGTCGGTCAGGATTTTGCGGATGTCGTTTTGGTGGGTCATCAGCTCGAACTTGGACTTGGTGAAACGCTGGCTCTCAATCTTGCCGAAGTAGATGGCATAGCGGGGGCCGCTGAACCAGGTACGATCTCCAGTACCTTTGAAGGTTACGAAGGTCGCGGTGGAGTCGGGCTCCTTTTCCACGATCTTCTTCGGGAGATCTGAGTTTTCGTCACGATCGAGTTCGTCATCCGCTAGCACCAGCGGAGTTAGAATTTCACGCGCGAAAGAGGTCTGGCGTAGCTTCGAACGGATAAAGTTAGAACCCTCATCCGCGGCCTGTTTGATCTGGCCGTTTTCGAGTTTACGCACGAAGTTGGAATTGATGTACTGGGCCGATACAGCCGTGGTCTCGGTTTTCATTGCTTCAATCTCCTTGCGAGTAGAATTCGCGGTTTCCCTGTTAATTAAGATTCAACAACCATGTAGCCGTCAGTGGCGTTGTACTCTAGCACTTTGCCGACGGGGTATTCGCCGCCACCGGGGTCGGTAGTAGTAAACACACCATTAGCGTCAGCCCAAAGGAGGTCGCTAATAGCGGGGGTTAATGCAGTGACAACTTGAAACACTAGACCCGTGCGTAGTTTTACGCATGTGAGTCTGCCAGTGAATTCACCGTCATACTGGTCGGTGCCTTGCACAACCAACCAAGGGTGGTCAGCGTTGTTACCCACAAGTAAAGCGGATGTGTGGCGGTCAACAACGGCATTGCCAGCACCGTCGTCTTCAACGGCAACAACGGTACCCTCGATAATCGCAGGGGTAACGCCAGCTTTTTGGGGAAAATCCCAGGATAGCGCACAGCCGTTCGGCCAACCACGGCGGATGTCAAAGAGTGAAGTCAGGTTAGACATGGAGTTCTCCCTTTATTACGTCGAAACTACGACGTAGCCGCCGGCAGTATTAACTTGGATGATCTGTCCAATGGCTTGTTCAGTTCCTGCGACTTTGGCAAGAACACCGGCGTTGGCGTATGCTAGGTCGCCTACGGTAAAACCTACCGCAGTTTCGACTTTGAAAATCAAGCCAGATTTTACGGCTAAACAAGCGACGTTATCCACGAAAGCAGCGTCACTTTGATCCATGCCCTGGGTACAGAGCCAAGGGAAATCGGGGACAGCGCCCACAGCGGCTGATGTCATTTTGGACACTACCGGGACACCCGCTTCGTCTTCGACGGCGACAATCATGCCCTCGATAATAACGGGCGACTCCGCTGCCTTTTGTTTAAAGTTGTTTTCCATGGCGCTTTTGCCATGGGGCGGCAGTCCAGCAAGAACATCAAACTTGGAATTCAGGTTAGACACGGGTCACCTCCTTAGTAAGAAGCTACGACGATGTAACCGTCGGCGCCCGCGGTTCCGTTGGAGTAGACAACTAGCCCGACGGGCCATTTGCTGGTATAAGCCTGAAGAACACCAGCAGCGGCTTCAACGATGGTGCCCGCAACTAGGGTGTTTGCAGCAGTGTGGGCGATTTTGAAAGCGCATCCGCTGTTGAGTTTTAGGCAGGTAACCACGCCTGCCATTTGTGCGTCCCACTGGTCATTGCCTTGAATGACTAACCAAGCGTCGTCTTTGTTAGCGGAAGCGAGCGCGCCATTCGTTAGTTTGCTAACAATAACTGGAGCGGGGGATTGTTTGGCTGCAAGAAACCAAGCGCCGGTAGCATGTGTGCCAACGTAGTCGTAATACTTACCGACGTAGATGCTTCCAGCACCGTTGATCAAGATACGGTTGCCGTTTACTGGAGTTGCCGCCGCCCAGGCGCCACCTTGTGGGGTAACTCCGCCGGTGTCTACGATGCCGACACCGTCGCCACCGGTAACAGCTAGTGCATCGGCATCTTGGAAAACGTCGGCAGGCGTGTCGGGGTCAACAACCCACGTATAGGTTGCGTTTACGTAGGAAACCAAATGGCCAGTGTCGCCAGAGCCCGTCCCTACAACGGGTTTACCAATGTCGGTGGGGACGCAATCGGTATAGCCGCCAGCGGTGCAAACTAGTTGCACGGTGTGCTTGGCGTACTGAAGAACTTTTTCTTCCAGTCCGGCAAAAGAACCGGCGGCGGAAGCTGCCGCGACTACAGCGCGGGTGCCAGTGGCAACTTCAGCTTCGACAGCGGCTACAACCAAATTCCAATCGGTGCCGTCCCATTCGACGATGTCACCAATGTCAAAAACGCTCCACACACCGCCGACGCCGGCCACGACATAAGCATTACCCGCGGCAGCCGCCAACAAAGTAGGAGCGGTTACGAGTGAGTCATCAACAATTTTCAAAACGGAAGCGGCCGCAAGTTGTCGGCCTTCCGTCTTGACTACCATCCCCTCAACGAGCGCGGTTACGTTCGGGTCGGGCTTGAAACTTGCTTCAAGCGCACTCCCATCCGGCCATCCACGCAACGTATCGAAGATTGAATTCAGATTTGACATAGTTCAGTCTCCTTACGGGCTTAGCAAGAAGTCGAGATACCGGTCTTCAGCCGCGGCATCGCGTTCTTTTTGTGTCAGCATGGTGTTGTCATTCATGTCACCGGGAGCGCCTAGTTCTGCGATTTTGTCTGTCGACGTTTCGGCGAACCGTTCGAAAGCACCTAGTAATTCGGTATCTGCATTGGCCAGTTTACGGAGTACGTCATCTGAGATGTCTTCTCCGGTAGCTTCAGCAAACTTTTCCCCAATCGCAGTGATCAACTTTTCGCGCTCAGCTTGTACCGCAGCTTCCTTGACGGTTTCTACGCCATCGAGGTAGTCAGCGGCGGCTTCAAGCACGCGTGCTACTTTTTCCAATTCCATGGCTACCTTCCTATTTTCTTGCGCAGGAGTTCAAGCGCAATAGCGGCTTGGACAACTTGAGCGCATTTGACCATTTTGGTCTCTTCCACGGTTTTTGTGTGCGCCCGAAGGAGTACGGCGATTTTACGAAGCTCAGCTTGCATGACCAACCTCAGCTAAAAAATTCTGAACGTCAGCGACTGTTACGTCTTTTTCTGACGCGCGGAGTTCTTCAGCTAGCTTAGCCAACTGTTGGCCGATAACGGTACCTCGGTGGGGCCGTTGTGACGCAACTTTAACAAAGTCCCGTTGCGCGATTTTAGTAAGAGCTTCCTGCTTAACCTCAGCAAGGATCTGTTCGGCGATATTCCCAATTGAGCCTGTCATATCGAGGTAAACTCCCCAGTGTTGGGCGCAGATACGTTGCCCAGATTGCTTAGTAATTTTGGTCCGAGATACCCGGCTAGAGCGCCGCTACCAAAGAGTAACGCAGGATGAATACGGTCTGCCTCCATCTGCTTGCGTTTTTCATCGGCGCCGACGCCTTTACCATAGTAGTAGCTGCCTAAACCTACCCCCGCCGCAGCGGGTGCAGTCACCCACCAGGGGGCGGCGAGCTTCACCGCGTCACGCACTTCACATGACTGAGATGCAAGTTTGAACAACTCGACGTAGGTATCTCGGGCAGTGGTCATGTGCTATAGCATCCGCAACATATTGATGGTGTCGTTGTAACCGCGTTCAAAACAGTCGTTAGCCGTCTTCTCAATCTCGGCCATTCCATCCGTGTAGCCTTGTTGAATTGAGGCAAGCTTCTTACGTCCATCTGGAGTTTTGGCCATATGCTCGGCCAACTTTGAAAAAGACTCAGCTAAGTCTGTTTCGTCGTTAGCCTGCTTTGTCAATTCCTGAGAAATGGAAGCAAGATGCGCTTTCCCCTCAGCTGTTTTCGACAACTCCGCGATCTCCGCGTTAGCGTCGGCATAGCCCTTGTCAAACGATGCTTTTTTAAGCCCTTCGATTTGCTGCTTTCCGTGAAGATACCCCAACTCAGCGGCCTGCTTTACCAAGTCCGGGTTTTCCTGAGCGAACTTTTCGAACTCAGCTTCAGTTGGCACACCGTCAGCACTAGCCACTTTGGTGGTGGCAGGTTGCATCCCGGCGGTAGCGGCCTCGTATTGACCTAGACGCGCTACGAAACCGTCAGCCACAGCGGAGCCGTAAAGGTTGGCTTCTTTCTTCAGCGCTTCGGAATCACTTGCAGCCAGCTCGCTGGCCATTTTCACAAGTTCTCCCGTGGCGGAAGTACCAACAGCTGCTGTTTTTTCAGCTTGCGGTGCCATAGCGTCATCCAACGCGGTCAATAGCTTGTTGCGCGCGTTTGATACCTTTTCGGTTTGCACTTGCTTTGCGTCACTGGCCGTCTTTACGGTACCGGTGTCATCAATGCTTCCTAGTGCGGAGAGGATGGTTTGCAGTTCCATGTTAAAAATCTCCTTTGCGTCTCACGATCGTTTTTACGATTCATGAGAATAGTAGGACGTTTTACTTGTGTAGACAACCTATTATACACGACAAATCTGTCTCCCAATTTGTTCGGCAACAGTATCAAAATCCGGTGCAACAGGAAATACTATCGTCGGTGCCGCTATTTTTAAGTGTCGCGCTTCTGGATAATGGGAAAAGTCGAGCGCGGTACGTATCATGTTGCCTGGGATGTCGAGCGTTTCAAACGACGCAACTTTGTCGGCTAATTCTCCCCATTCGTGGGAGTAGTCGGTAAATTCTTGCGCGGCATGCTTCTTTGTTCCGGCGTGTAGCCCGTAGACAGCGGATAGCAACATAGCTGCGCCGGCGAGTTTAGGCAGCCGGGGGTCAATAGCGGCGCGGTATACGGGAGGACGCAGTTTATCACTGGTGGTATTTCGTGCGGTCTTTTGTAACAGCGCTCGATAGATATGCGTTTCATCTTGTGAACGTTTCTCCGCCAACGATGCAACGGTATCAGTAAGAGATTGGTCGGGTTCACTAGAGGATTCTCCAATAAACCCAGTACTATCAACGGCGTCTATCAGCGTAGGATTATCCGCCAACGTTTCAAATGCCTGCTGTTGTGCGGCAACCGCGCGGGTGAGTATCTCTTCTGGGATGTCAATCGTAGGATCAATGCTGCGCACAAAAAATTTAATAAACTCTGGCGTAGTCAGTAGTATCCCGGCACGAGAAAGCGCCGCTAATACGTCAGCCGGGCGGGAGGATAACAACGAATTGATTTCGCTATTGTCCAAGGGAGCCATTTTTTCCGCCAGCGGTTTTGCCACGTCGTCACTGAAACGGTGCAACTGCCCGTCTTCGTCTTTTGAAGCAACCACCGTACCTTTGATGATTTTGTTGATGAGAGACATCTTTCGCAGCCCTGCAACTTTGCGTGCGTTGAGGGAAACGTACTCACCTAACTTGGCAGAACTGCGTATCTCAATAACGTCAGCTACCTTTTTCATCATGAAACCAATTCGGTCAGCAGGCCGGCGGACGATAGAGATATCGAAAAACTTGGGTGACGGGTTCCATACGAACACCCGTTTCCCGTTGGGGAGGTAGTCACCCAATTGGAACTTGGCGTGGTCGCAGTACTTTGACCGATTGGGGGCGGCGTTTCCGCAGATGGAGCAAATGTCGCACTTTACCTTACATCCCATGCTGACGGGCAAAAACTCACCCTTTTCAATGCGCTCCACCAAATCTTCGGCTTGCTTGTTGACTAGCTGAAGTAGCAATTCGACCCGGTGCATCGGCCAGTTGTAAAACGCCTTCAGTACTCGGCCCAATCTTTTACTGGGGTCTTTGTTGACGTGGTGGCGGTAAATATTCGCGTCGGTTTCAAACGTTTTGTAATGCTTGGGTAAAACATCAGCTTCAGTAATCTTCGTTGGCCCAGCCGTCAGCGGTCTTTCCGGCCAAGCATCCCCGTTACGGTTAGCGCCATAGAATTCCCCCGCGGACATTGCTAATACTAAAATGGTAGTGGTTCCCGGGGTAGACTTGATGTCTTTGATATAATCGAGGGCTTCGCTAGCCGCTTTAACGTGGTGGAGTTGGTTGTATTCGTGAGCGCGCACCAACTGGATAGTTGGTTCACCGTGTCTGGTTAACTCGTTCAGCTCGATAAGCTTTTCAAAGGGCTTAGTCATTCGTATAGAGCTCGTTTAGTAGATGTACCCCGTAACTACGGTTTAACACTTGAACTTCCGCTGCATGTTTCCGGGTTTCTTCGTCTATATTACCCGGTAAATTGTCAAGCATTGCTTCAATGGCGCCTACTGTAGCTAGCTTTTCAAGCGCTTCTAGCTTTTGGGCGGAAGCGTCAGCTGCTAACTTTTGGGGTGGCGAGCTAACCGGGGCCGGCGTATTTTTCGCTCCCCCAAAAACACCGCCTAAAAGTGAATTCGCAAAGTCGTTACTGCCTCCCCCGGTTTTTTTACTGAGTAAATTGGAAAGACCGTATACGCCTGCGCCGGCAGCAGCAACCCCGAGAGCACCTTGAAGGACTTTGTTACGGATATCCGCGGCAGTTTCCCTAGCTGTATCTCGGCCCTTTTCAAAGAGCGCACTGCCAGTTAAATAAGCAGGTACGCTCAAGCCCGCGCCGACACCGCTACCTATAGCAACACCTTTACCGAGAGAACCCCAAAGTCCTGCACGTTTTATCAACGCAAATACTTCGGCGTCTAATGCTGCTTTAGCCGCAGCCAACTTAGCTAGCACCTCAGCGTCATCGGTGTAGTGGGCGGCTATCTTCTCTAGCCGCTTAGACGCTTGTGCGCTGCGATGGATAATACTAAGCTTCGGATGCAACGGGTACATTTTCCGCCTCGATATCGTTGTCGAAGTAAATTTGTCCAGGGTGTTCTGCTTGCCACGCAGCGTATTGCTCTTTGAACTCTTCCGGCGTGGGGTTGAGCCATTGCTGCGCGCCTAGATATCGTAGTCCTTTGTCGCGGAGAAATTGACGTGGGTCAATTGTTTCACCCGCCTCCATTTTCTCTTGAAGTTCTTGTAGAGCGGCATCGGTTAAAGGGCGTGACGCAGCCGTCATATCCGTGCGCCAGTCAGCCGTTTTTTCTAATTCTTCCAGCGCGATTAAACCTTGAAGAATGCTCTGATACTCGGCGTTCTTTTGAAACGCACGTGTACCCAATACGCGTACCGCGGAGTAGATATCCAACTCTTCGGGAACGTCGTAACCTTCCGCACGTAAACGGGCAGCCGCGACCTTATGCAGCCCTAACCCGCGCAACCGTTGCGCTGCGTCGGTTCCGATTAGTTTGTCCAGATTGATGGCCATTGCTTGTCTCCTGTAGACTACTTTTCCTTCTTACTTACTGCTATGTCAGTAGCTTTACGCACGGCTAATTCCGCTTCTGCAATACCTTTGATAGTCTGATAGTCTAGTCCTCCGCCACCCGCGGTAGCGGCTTCAGTCAAGAAAGAACGTACAGCGTTTTTGTCGCTGGCGAGTGTCGGCGCAACTTTAGCCATAGTATGGTAGGCTTCCAGCAACGTTTTGTTGTCGGCCTGTGCGAGGGTGGGGTCTTCCCGTTTTAGCATTCCAAAAATCTTTTGGCGCGTGGGGCTCATCCCCATACGGTCTTTTAGCGTCTGATAACCCATAGACGCCATGTTTGCGGTAAGCCCAAGTAACGCTGTAGCCGCGCCGGAGCCTATTTGCTTGGAAAACGCTTCTCCTGCGGCTTCATCTGCGCGTACTCGATCGAAGAGGGTGTTTAAACCCCGGTCAATACGATACCCAAGTGTGTTTCCTGCCCGGTCACCTTCGAGGGCTTTGCTGACACCCGTTGCTCCCAACGCCATTCCGCCGGCAGAGAGGGCGCCTAAACCCAACGCGCCGGGGATGAGGACACCTGGTTTTCCAACGTGACCCCATAGTTTACTAGCGCCGCGCATAACGGGATCGAACCAACCGCCCAGTTTTTCGAAGTACTCGTCAGGACTGTCGTAGTAACTTTCTTTTATAGCCATGCCCCAAACTCCCGTTCAACGTATTGGTAAGCCGCGCCGGCCTCGTTGTACGCTTGTGACAACTTTAGCAGCCGATCGAAACTTTTGAACTCTGCGGTATTGGTGTCCACAACGCGGGCCAATTTAGCGTGCGCTATGTCGGGTGAACCCCCCATCCGAAGACAGCAGCGGATGTCTCCCAAAATTGGGACTGCCGCGGCGCCGCGGGCGCAAAGAGCGTCTTTCTCAAACACGTCATGATCAGGCCCATAGAGTTTCGCAAAAACAGACGCCAGTTTGTCCATTTCTTCTTTGTATTCCCACGCTCGCTGTAACTTTGAATCGTTAAGCGCGCTGGCAACTTTGCGGATATTGATGATGAGAGACTGTTTCTTGGTTGAGGATAGCGGCGCAGCGGCAGATTTGATAATGTCTCCCCCGTTTTCCAGCAAACTCGCGTCAGACTCTCCGATCATTTCGTGTATCCGGTCTTTCAACTCGGGTAAGTCTCCGAACATATCCGTCGCGCTTTCAGGACTATCGGGCATGACGCACGCTATTTTCTCAGGCGTATCATTATAAATACGCTTGAGCACCAACGATGGGTCGGCAGGTTCAAAGTCGATAATCTTGTCACCGTCAGCTTTTTTATCAAACAGCGTCAAGTGGGCCATAGTGTTGGCTTGCTGCACCAGGTTTTTGATCTGGTCAGGATTGAGTTCGTTTTTGAGCGCTGTTTTAACAACACCTTGTTCCAACGGCGTACTGTTAGCGAGATACTCATCTACGACAACCCTTGCCAACTTTTCGAAATCTTCTGGTCGTAACACGCGCATTTTACTCTGGCCCCTCAGTGAAGGATTTGTTCTTTAGAAATGCCACTTTTCTCTTCGTTTGTTGTGCTGTCATGCGTTTCTAACGCGATACGTAATTTATCCAGTCCGCTTTCATCCTGTGCCGTATCACCCGGAACAGCGCGTAGCCCAACTTGTGCCCAGCGTAACGCGGCATTAGACATGCTGGAATCAGTGCGGTTTATTCTTGCAACTTGTGTCATCATGAATGCCGTTGAGCGAACGCTATCAAGCACAATTTCAGCGTCAACAACGTAAGTTCCGCGGGCTAAGCGGGTCTTTAGACACTCTTTTCCCAAGTCAACAGCAAACTGTTTTAGTTCGCCGCCAAAAGTTTTGTCGCTAATATTCTTGGCGTAGTCGATGATGTCTAATTCATCTTCAAAAACAGTTGGGTCGAAAAACAGTTGGAGGTACAGTTTCGTTACGTCTACCGGAACGCGTAGAATGTCAAAAACTTCTTCGGGAGTTGCGCTGACTAATAGTAACGCTTCCAGTGTTTCTCGTTTGAATTCGTGCGTATGTATATCGTGACTACGCTGCAACGCCGCGACTCCTTTTTTCGTCGTAAGCAGGTCATACAGATCACGCCTTACACCCGCGCTAGTTGGGCGTGTCTTTTTTTCTACTGCCCCACAAATTGTGAGGTAGATATGATTAGGCTGTAAACTCATTCCCGTCTTTTTCTGGTGAAGTCAACGCCGTCTGGTTGATACGAAGTACCAGTCCACCCAGGTTATCGAACACACTTTGCAACCGTTTTTCTAGGTTACTGAAGTCTGCTTCTCCTACTTCTTCCCGTAGTTCATTTTCTCGCATCCATAGCGTCATCAGGATACGGCCAAGACTGTCGAGCGCTTTTTCTAACGTAGGCATATACTCGCCGGCAGCTTCACGGAGGTCTGCGTCTGACGCCATTGCACCAATCGCCGTTGCTTCAAATGCCTCCGGGTCTTGAAGTTGCGCAGCTTCTTCCATCATAGGGCCGCCTTGTTGCGCCATCATCTCTGCTGACTGAGGGCCTTCGATAGGCATTCCACTAGCCATCTCAGGGGGCATTCCACCAGCCATCTCAGGGGGCATTCCACCAGCCATCTCAGGGGGCATTCCACCAGCCATCTCAGGGGGCATTCCACCTTCGGCTCCGGGAGGCGGTTCTTGAGGAACTTCTCCGGGAGGGCCTGCGGGCATTCCACCACTTTGTTCCATAGCGATCTGTTCAGCGCGCTGTTTCACCGCAGCAATAGCCGACAGTTGGTTGGATAGGTCACGCTGTTGCTCAGCAAGTTGTTGCGCAACGTCAGCGGATTGCGCGGCTAAGTCAGCCTCTACTTCAGACGCAGCCAGGTCTACGGGACTAGGCGGAGGCGGCGGTGGAGGCGCCATCATTTCGGGGGGCATTCCACCAGCCATCTCAGGAGGCATTCCACCAGCCATCTCAGGAGGCATTCCACCTTCGGCTCCCGGAGGCATCCCACCTTCGACTCCCGGAGGCATACCCTGCGCCATCGGTGCTTCACCTTGAGCAGCTTTAGCCCAAGAAGAAAACTTTGACATTTGCTGGGGGCTCACCAGATAAAACGACTGACGTCCGTGAGCGGCTGTCTTTTCCAACAATCGTTCTGCATCGGCTACACGGAGAGACAGGTCGTTCACTAGACTTTGAATAGTAGCCAGTTTAGTTTGTGGCTCAGTACCGCCAATGGAAAAAGTTGATGCACCTGCGTCCATCAGTTTTACGCGCAGCGCACCTTGTTTTTCTAGCTCAGTAAGATAGCGCAGTGAACTGTCAGCGCCTTGTAGCAAGGTAGACGGAATGTATTTGCCCTTAGCAAACTTATACGTAGTCGGCAAATACGTAACGTTACCTTTGGTCGGCGCAACGATTTGTGCGATAGGACTGTTAGCGTCGGATACTAGTGTACGTCCGCCTGAGATGTTGATACGGCGTACGCTATCGCTACCCGTTGTAACACTTTGGATATCCGCGGGGAGGGTGCCCATAAACTTACCACCCCGATAGCAATAAAAGAAACCGTAGCCTTGCGTTGCAGGCTGTGCCTTGCTGTCCAACAGTCTAGTCAACGGCCCGGTAACTTCTTCCGTGGGTACCCATTTGCCAACCGGGGCATGCGGCGTAACTACGATGTCTCCGTTTTCGAAGTACACCAAAAATTGCTGCTTGTCTTGGTGGTGGTCGGGTTCGTCAGATAAACCGAAACCGTCAACCAGGGTATCACTTTTTCGTTTCCGATGAGTCGTCCAGTATTCGTTTGGAACGCGACGCATGTCAGTACGCGTTCCTGCGTACACTGGGGAAACAAATGCCTGCGGTTCAGAAATAACCAGCGCTAATTTTGTGCCTCCTTCTTGTAGCAATACTTTGTAAAACCCATTCTCCTGTGCGGTAACATGGACGATGGGTTTTTCCGCTTCGACTGCGTAGTTAGTTTCTGCTCTTGCATCCGCAACTACGTAACCCTTTTTAGCCATCGTTTGCCATGCGTTACCCGCGTGCTTACCAAAAACTTTTCGGTAATCTTCCGCGGTGTTATCCGCGGTGAGAAATACAACTTCTTCCTGCGCAGCGGCTTGCTTTTCCATGTGGGGCTGCAACGCGGATAAAATCATTTGCTGGTCAAACGTCTCAAACGCGTACTTCAACACCGGAGGGTGCTTTTCTAAAATTTGTTTGAAAGCCGTCTTAACCCGATTAGGCGCCATCGTAAGATACGCTGCTAGTTTTTCCCCGGGTACTGCTGCGTTAGCGTATACATTATGCCCTGTTGACGGCGGGATAACCAGATCACGGATATCCGCGTCGGGGTTCAACTCTTTGGGCGGGTCAACCCCTTCTCCCAAATTATCGAGTGCGTTGCGTTCGATCTCCCCTAACCATTCCTTGTTTAGCGGAAGAAAGATATCTTTGTCTTTGTAGTACACAACCGCTAACGGTTTGATTTGGTTGCTCGACAAAATAGCAGGGACGTAAAGTGCAATCCCGTCAAAGTCTAATACGAATGCGCCTATTCCCGAACCGTTGTCTAGGTCACTTTCTAGCACTTTGAACGTAACGACTTTATCCATTAGCTCTGGGAATTTATTCCCTAAAATACCCTGGGCCATTTGACTAAAACCGTCTTCAAAAGCACGAGTGGCGTCGTCAGCAGTAGGAGGCGGCTGCATAAAAGCTTGCGTTCGGGGAGACATACCAGGCATTTCTTTTTCCTCTCTAAATGTGTTTCCCGAATTGGTAAATTGCAGTCGGGGCTAAACTGTGCACGGCGTGGGTTAAAAACGCCGGTGCGAGTGTCTTGATAGCCTGCAATTTATCCGGGGCGTGCTTAACGGCGTCTACTGAAGCGGCCACTTCTTCTACCAAACCAGGCGCGGCTAACATGGCACTTGCACCTGAAGCGATATTAAATATTTCGCGTTGTGTATCCGGGTTACTTACTAACGCCCGTATCGCTAACATTGCCGGAAGAGCTATCGCGGTATTGATATTGGCTAAGTTTTGCACGGCTTGCACAAGCTTCGAGTATGTTGGTGCATCGCGTAGATTACGTGCATGCCCTAATTCGTGCCCGACGACCGCGGGGTTATTGACGCCAACGCTAACAGTGTCGCTGCTTGGGTTATAATTACCGACGGTGTTAAGGTTTTTGCGAAAATGAACACGGCCTAATCTAGGGTCAGTTTTTAAGTAACGTTGAACTGTGGGGGCAATATTGGCGCTCTGTTGCGGTTCGTTGAAAAAACCCCCCGCAGATTGGAGATGCTGTATCAACGCTGCAACCCCAGGTCGCGTCGTTAGTGACTGTATCGTTTCGACATTGCCCATTATCCGCCATCACTTTGGCCCGTCACTTCGGGGGTGCTATAACTTTTGTTTCTGGTTCTGTAGCAGTGGCTATTGCCGGCGCTTCTTCCGCTGCTGCTTGTTGCGGAGGCAACATATACTGGTCATAAAGCGCACGCATACGGGCGTAGTATTCTGGGTTCGAAGCTAGCGCGCGTTGTTGCGCCATGCTGTCATTGGTGTCTAACCCGAATTCACTACCTAGATCGTTCAATCCAACGTTGTAACGCGCGCCGCGCTGCATGGCTTCCATAGGGTGCATCGCTCCTGGTTGTGCTTCTTTAACCAGTTGATCGATAAGTAATACCCCACGTCTACGCAATCGTGCAGTTTTAGCCAGCATCTAGTAACCCCGGTTTACGCTTGCATCCGTCGTAGCCGAGACAAGAGGTTGCTGTTGGGCAACGGAGCAGACGCTTTCTTGTCTGTCTCATCCTTCTTGTCCTCTTTGTCCTCTTTGTCCTTCTTGTCTTCTTCGTCCTTTTTTTCGGCGTCGCTCTTGCCTTCACTGTCGCCCTTGCTAGCGATGTAGTTCTTCAACCCGGCGGGCATCTCAGCCGTCTTTTCCATTTTGGTGACGACATTTTCACACTCTTGCGGAGGGAGACCCATCAAATACTGCACCGCAGCAACTTTTTGGTGGTCAGCGAAATAAAACGGGAAGCGGTTGGCATACTTAGCCCCCAGGGTTTTAAAACGCTGCATGTACGCTTCGTCTTCACCAACTTTGGTTTCTTGGATGACGGTGTTGGTGCCGCCAGCGTGGGCTTCTTGCCCGGGGTGAGCTTTTTCGTCGCCGATACGAGCTTTTGCGGGGACAACTTCGTCAGTTTTACCAACGTCGGCAACGCCTTTGTTGGCGTAAGCCGAACCACCGGGACGATTTTTGTCGTCCAACGCAAGCTCACCAGTTGCGGCGTCAGCCGGAACAGCGCCTACACCGACGGTGGTGCTGCTTTGTTTGATGCGAGCCGCAGCGCGAATAAGGTTCTGGATTGACGCGCTTTTGTTGACTACTTCGGTAACGGTGTTGGAACCGTCGACGGCAACGGGGCCCATAGCGATACCTTCAACTTTTTCTTCGTCTCCAATTTTACCCTTGCCAGCAGCTTCTTGTTGGCCTACTCCGGCTACGCCGACATTTGCAAACCCTTCGGGGCGCTGTTGCTGATCCATCGCGCCTTCTCCGGTAGTTCCCAACGCCGGGGTATTCTGCTGGTCAGGTCGGTCACCAGTGATGGTGGAACCTTGCGCTAGCTTTTGAACAAAGCGAATAGCTGCGCGTTTTGCCGAAGCTTCTTTTGCTTCTTCAGTCGGAGGTGCGCCTTTCATCTCTGCCGGCATCTCTGCGGGCATTCCGCCTGGAGGGGCGCCTGCGTCACCACCAACAACTGTTTCAGCGGCCGCAGCAGCGCTATCCGCACTGGCTTGAAGTGAATCAGCCAGCTCAACGAGATTGGCTGCAAGGTCTGCGGTGGCTTCGGGGGCTACTTCACCAACCGGCTCTTCAGGCAAACTCTCAGAGCCTTCGTCAGCAAGTGCGGCTGCGAGTTCTTCGTTAGCGATTTTGACGGCCTTGGTGTCAATCAGCGCTTTCATGCTGCCATGCGCGTAGGCTCTCTTGAACAATGCCATGGGTTTTACTCCTTTTTGGTTTCAGTCAAAACTGTTATTTCCGATTCGACGTAATAGTAGGTTGAAATTACCGTTCTTTCAAGTGCTTTTACCATTAGTACTTTCCACCGGAGCCACGTCCAAAATCTGTCCCGTGGACAAACCCCGGTATTGGATGAGTACCATGTAACTCCGCCTTCTCCGCAAAGTGTGCGCCTTCGAGTACGGTTGTTTTTAGATTACGGTGCCCCATGCGCGCTAGCCAATTGGGATTCATTAGCGGGTTGCTAACAAATGAGTTCATTATAAAGGATATCGCCGGGGGTTGTTTCGCGGTTTGTACTGACTTTACGCCCGCTTTAGCTAACTCTTTTTGTATTTCCGGCGTCACAATTGTTCCGGCAACATGGTGCAAGTAACCCTGTGCAAGCATGTTTCCGCCAGCTTTCTTCAACGGTTGTGTTGTTGTATCCTTAGCCAGCGCTTTCAATAAGGTTGGGTAGCTAACTACTTCTCCAGGGTAAAAATGATTCTCGGGGTCGTCGTCGATCTGCACGTGGTTCAACTGAGACCGCGCCAGCAGTTCTACATGCCGTTTGTCAATATCAACGCCTTGATCCCGGTAGGTATCGTAAATACGGTCGACCATATACTTACGGCCAGCGCCCATCCCCTTGTGTTTAACGACGTCATCGGGCCGCGGTATTCCTGTAGTCAGCGTATCTCCGGCCGTAAGTGTTTGCCCCATGCTTACTGCCGGGGGTGTATTGGGCGGTGCATAATGAATCGTTTCACCAACCCGGATATTATGGCCACCTTGGGGCGCTTTCTCAATCTTCGTAACCTTACCCGCGGTTTCGGAAAGAACCGCACGGTTAGTAAACGTTTCAGGGATGGACATGAATTGTCGAAGCCCTTTAAGCCCTTTGATTTTTGCAGTGTCCCCACTTGCTTGGCGGACACCGTGCCGTGCCGACAAAGTAAATTGGGTCAACGGTTCAGTCAGGGCTTGCGCAGACCGGATGCCAACGTTAGTACCTAGCGTATGTAGTTTTCCCGTTTCGTTACTACCATAACACTTTTGGCAAACGCCGTCATTTAACTCACATGTCATAGGGGAGCGAACTATGACTGACTTAGCTTTCTTTCTTAACTGCGTGTAGACTTGAGACGTAATTTCAGACCCAGCGCGGAATCCAGCGGCTGACTTAGCGAGGTAGCGGTCAACGATATTGGTGTCATCCGTTGCCATCGTGATACCATTTGTTGTTCCACAGTCTTCCCGCAGTACCATTTGGTCACCCATGTTATTGACCAAAATCTTGGAAAAATCTCCGGGCTCAGTGATGGCTAAGTTGGCAGCAATAAGGTTATTTCTCGATTCCATCCCCGTTGCCCAGGATTCGCTGGGACGAAGACCCTCGCTATAACTGTGATGTACCAACCAAGGATACGCGCCGCCTTCAGGATTACGACCGGCTACCGGCGCCATGAATGACCGCATTAATTGCACCGGTTTCCCGCGGGCGCCGGCGTTCACCATCATCCCCTGCGAACCCCCGAAACGGGGTAACGTTCTTTCCAAGCGACTCTGTGCGTTGAGAATAATCTGTTGCCGCTTGACCGGGTCTCCAGTCTTTTGTATCTCGCCCAGCGCCGGCCTCAACGCTGCGTTGCGGGCTTTGTAGTCAGGCGTGATGTCGTCAAGTGTTACCGACGCACCTTCCATGGTAGCGATTTCATGGCCCAATTGGCGGATGTTGTCCATTGTTTTCCCCGCAGTTGCGGGGTCACGTCGGGCTAAGGTATACAATTTTTCGTGTAACGACTTCTTGTTGATGGCTTGGTCTGTTTGCAAATCTTTTGGCAAAAGGTCGTTAACAAGTATTTGTCCAAACGTAGTAGCCATGAAATGACCGTAGACCTTACTTACGCGTGCAGCTCAATTAAGCACTGTTATTAACCCAATAGGTAGTCTTTAGTTGTATTGAGGCGGCTTTTTACGCCTTCCCAATAGTCGGGGTCTTGCGCTTTTTCTGCTATGGGTGCGGCTGCCATACCACCAGCACCCATCATCCCAGTACCGAGACCAAGAGCTCCGACGCCGGCGGCACCGCCTAGCATGCCTCTTTGCAGACCCGACATCCCGGTTAAGGCACTTTGTGCCCCGCGACCTGCTCCGCCAAGGCCGGCTAACATTTTATTACCACCAAAAG
>Ga0307377_10000908_pt1 | contig 39331 bp, 39 predicted proteins | sample TR3MG_FD_202535 | JGI IMG/M metagenome (GOLD analysis project Ga0307377, IMG submission 202535) | Soil microbial communities from Risofladan, Vaasa, Finland - TR-3 | ecosystem: Environmental > Terrestrial > Soil > Coastal area > Acid sulfate soil | place: Finland: Risofladan, Vaasa | collected... | reverse complement strand
TGCACAAAGGATTAGGGCAGAAGGGGGCGGTGGTCACGGGACCTCCTTAAGTCGCAAGGACTCAAGGAGGTCTACGCACCGTCCAGTCTAGTTTGATTCAGATATCCATAGTTTTCGTAACACTACCCTCTAGACTAGAATCGGAGGTATGGAACCGCTAGCCGTCCCCAATCCCTTCCCCGGCGCCGCGTGCTTTTTAGTCCGCGAAACCGATTCGACCATGCTCGAGGCGCTGAGCCTGGCCCGACTGGGCCTGCCCCCGGGCAGCCTCGTCGCGGCGGACTTCCAGCGGTCGGGGCGCGGGCGCCTCGGAGGACGCCGTTGGGAGTCCGAACCCGGCGCCAACCTCCTCTGCACGATCCGCCTCGCGCCCGAGGCGGCGGCGCTTCCCGCCCTCCCCTTGCGCATCGGCGCTGTCCTCTGCGCGACGGCAACTCTGTACGCGATCCGGAGCAATGCGGTACTCCGTTGCCCTCCCAGCCTGAAATGGCCCAACGACCTCCTGTTCCGCGGCCGAAAAGCCGCCGGCACCGTCTGCGAATCCAAACCCGCAGGCGAGGAGGCCGGTCTCTACGTGGGCATCGGCGTCAACTGCAACCAGACCGCGTTCCCGACCTCAATCGCCGCCGCAAGCACCTCGCTCGCCGCCGAGCTGGGCGTGCCGATCGACAGATGGCTCTTTCTGGAACTCTTCCTCGACCTGCTCGCCGGGGAGCTGGCGCGGCATTCATGGAAGAAAGCCGTCGAAGATCGCCTATGGATGCGGGGAGAGCGCGTCCGTTTCCTCCCCGGGCTGGGCGCGGCGGGAGAGGTCCGGCTTTCCGCGACGGAGGGGGCGGTGACGGGCCTGCTCGAGGGCGTGGACGACGAAGGCTCCCTCCTCATCCGGATGCCGGGCGAGGCAGGGCTCCGCGCCTTCGCCTCGGGCGAGCTAACCGCGGCGCCGGAGCTGAGTTGACCGAGCGGCCGCCTTCTTATACTGTGGGGGTATGAACAGTTCGGGCTCGGATCGGCAGAAGACGCGGAGCGGCTCGCGGCCGAAGGACGAGAGCGAGGGGGGGCTCATCCAGCGACTCCTCGCCGTATTCGTGGGCATGAGCGACCCCGACAGCGACAAGAAGAAGCTGCTTCGCGCCATAGCCAAGGATCTCGCGCGTTCCCGCTACAAGTTCTACCGCCCCAAGGGGCAGGAGGCCCTCCCCGGCCTCGCCAAGTTCTTCTACGAGATCTACCGCATCGTGGCGCCGGCCCAGGTGCTGCTCGGGAACGCGCAGGTCTCGGGAGCTCTGCGCTCTTTCGTGATCGAGAGCTTCCTCAACGAGGATCAGCGCTCGCTCACCGAACGGCTCACCGAAGCGCACATCGTGGAACAAGCCAAAGCCCTCGGGATCAAAGAACTGCGGGAGGAGGTCAAGCAGGACATGACCTCCCTCTTCTCGATCTTCGACGGCGAGACGAGCCGCCAGATCGACGGAGCCTACAACACGCTGCTCGCCTTCATCAACTTCATCAACTTCGACTTCTACTTCCTCCTCAAAAAATTCGATTCGTCCATCCCCGAGCGCAATTTCTCCTATCACCCCAAATTCGAGGCCATCAACTCCGACTACGTCGCGGAGGACATCCAGGACTTCCTCGAGGTCTTCTCCGCTCTGGACTTCCAGACCGACTGGAAACGGATATTCGGAGCTTTCCGAGAATACCGCAAGGCCGACGTGGTGCAGTACGAGGCCTGGGCCAAATTCCTGCCGGCGGCGATCGACCTGCGCAAGAGCCAAGTGCTCGAGCAGATCGTCAGGCATGCCAAGAAAGATCCGACCTGGAATCCTCAGACCCGCTACCCCGGTGAGCGCATCGTCGAGCCCTTCATGCAGAAGCTCAACACCCAGGTCGAGACTCTCATCCAGCGAATCGCCCAGGAACGCCGCAACTCCAAGATCGACGAAATTGCCAAGCAGATCTTCGGAACCTCGGTCGTGCTGCGCATGAAAAACTACACCGAGAAGGCCAACGTCGTCTTCGCGAAGAAGATGCTCGGCGGCTACACCCAGGCTCCGGCGATGAACTTCCTCAAGGCCTACCTCATGGACTTCTTCAAGAAGGACATCCGCGAGCTGGTCGACTTGCTCATCATCCGCGGCCAATGGACCACGGCCATCCAGTCGCAGCAGCTGAGCGACGCCTACCACTCGATCATGGAGATCTCGGACCGCATCATCGAGTTCGACGATTCGCTCGCCGACGACAGCGAAATGGGCACCAAGATACGCTCGGCCCTCGCCAAGGCGGAGAGGGACAAGGATGCGCTCAAGTACCTCAGACAGATGCTCAAGGATACGAACGACAAGGCCACGGCCATGATCTCCAAGGCCGCGGTGAACCTCATCGTCATAGGCAAGCTCGTCAAGTCTCTCGTCGAAGACCTCGGCCGACCCCACCACGAGCTCCTGCTCAACTGGAAGGAAGTCGAGGGCCAGAGCCCGCAGCCGCTCAAGGAGCGACTGGTCGACGTGTACAAGAAGATCTACTACATGATCCAGCTTCTGCAGTTCTTCGTGAAACAGGAAGCCTCCGTAGGCTGAGGCCACCGGGCCGGCGGCATCGCACATCGCGAAGGGCCGAGGCGCTCTTTTCAGACGCGAAGGGCCGAGGCTAGCCTTTCAGACGCGGAGGCGTTCGAACCTGGCCCCGAGCCGTTCGGGCAGGCGGCAGCGGATGATGGTCGCCTCGCCGTCGTGCCGCTCCTCGAGCACCGTCGCCTCGCGGTGCAGGAGAGCCACCAGGGCGTACTCGTTGTCGGGCACGCGCAGCTCGACCGCGGGGTCGGCCTCGGTCAGCCGCTCCTCGATCAGGGACAGCAGCTCTCCCAGACCTTCCCCGGTCTTGACCGAGGTCAGCAGGGCCCCGGGATGCCTGCCGCGCCAGAGGTCGAGGAAGCTCTCGTCCGCCACGAGGTCGATCTTGTTGAGCACAAAGATGCGCGGCGCTTCGCCGGCGCCGATCTCGCGCAGAACCCGCTCGGTGGTCTCCATGTGCCGATCGACCTCGGGGTCGGAGGCGTCGGCGACGTGCACGAGGAGCTCGGCCGCGGCGGCCTCCTCCAGCGTGGCCTTGAAGGCCTCGACCAGGCCGTGGGGCAGATTGCGGACGAAGCCCACGGTATCGGTCAAGAGAAGACCGCCGCCCTTCTTCAGGGCTATGCGTCGCGTCGTAGGGTCGAGGGTGGCGAAGAGCTTGTCCTCGACGTGGACGCTCGCTCGCGTGAGCGCGTTGAGGAGGCTCGACTTGCCGGCGTTGGTGTAGCCGACGATGGCCGCCCGGGGCAGGGAAATGCGCTCGCGGCGGGCGCGCTGGACCTCGCGAGAGCGGCGCACCTCCTTGAGTTCTTCCTTGATCTCGTGGATGCGCCGCTCGATTTCGCGGCGGTCGAGCTCGAGCTTCTGTTCGCCCGAGCCCTTGGTGCCGTAGCGCCCGCCGCGCTGCCGGGACAGGGCATCGTAGGAATGCGCGAGCCGCGGCAGCGAGTACTCGAGCTGGGCGAGTTCGACCTGGAGCGAGGCCTCGCGGGTATGGGCGCGCGAGGCGAAGATGCGGATGATGAGCTCGGAGCGGTCGTAGACCTTGAGCTCGGAGAGCTTCTCCCAGTTGCGCTGCTGCACGGGGGAGAGCGTGTGGTCGAAAAGAATGGAGTCGGCCTCGGAGGCCTTGGCCGCGGCGACGACCTCGTCGGCCTTGCCCGAGCCGACGAAAAGCGCGGCGTTCGTTTCGCGGATGCGGACCAGGGAGCGGCCCACGACCTCGACGCCCAGGCTCGCGGCGAGAGAGCCCAGCTCGTCGAGCAGGCTCTCCGCCTCGTGCTTGGGTATCTTGTCGGTCTGAATGCCTATGAGATAGCTCCGCTCGGGGCGGATGAAGGTGTCGTGAAGCTCGGCCATGCGCCAAGGATAACGAATTTATCAGCGAGTAAACAGGGCCGCTAATCCGGCCGGAAGCGCCGGCCTTCCGCCGAGCAGAGGCGCCTGGCCAGATTCCTGCCGTCGATTCCGCAAGGAGGAAGCCCGCCGCCGGGATTGAGCCACTGACCTATCATGTAGAAGTTGGCCAGGCCCGGCAGGGTTTTCGCTATCTTCCTGCCGAGCGAGCCTCCCGTCGGCAGCCAGCCTTCGAAACTCCCGTGCCGATTGTTCGTATAGTGGATAAAACTGTGGGGAGTCGCGACGTCCACCGTCTCGACCGAGGCGGCAAGCCCCGGCAGGAAGGCATCGAGGGCGGCTATCGCCTTGCGCGCGGTCTCGCGCTTCTCCTCTTCGTAGGCGGCCCGGTCGCGCTCCCGGAGCCCGGTCCAATAGCCGTCGTTGTAGGTTTCGATCATCACCGTGGCCGCCGTCTTTCCCGGCGGGGCCATCGAGGGGTCGAAGGAGAAGATGCGGATGCTCAACCGCTTGACGACGAGACCGCCGCTTTCGAGAAGGAGGGGCTCGGGCAGGGTGAAGGTCTGCATGTGCGGGACGGGGCTCCAGTCCCGATCGAGCCCGAGGCCGATGTAGATGAGCGAAGGGAAGGGCCTGAGCCCGCCGGCCGGCCGGTCGGGGCGGCCGTTACCGGAGGCCGCGGCGCCGTCGGCCACACCGCTTTCCGTGCCGGTGTTCGCGGGCAGGGCGGCGGACAGGGCAGCGTCCAGCTCCGGGTGCCGGTAGCGGCCGCCCAGCATGCGGGAGAGGCAATCCTGGGCGTCGGCGGCCGAGATCACATAGTCGCCCCGCTCCTCGCCCCAGGAACCCCTCAGACCCACGGCCGCGCCGTTTTCCACGAGGATCTCGTCGACCTTCGAGCCGTACCTGACCTTGCCGCCGCGCGAAACGTACTCGGCCTCTATCGCGCGGGCGAAGGCGAGCGAGCCGCCCAGAGGGTAGCCCGAGGACTTCTTCGCCATGAAACCCAGCATCATGAAAAGGCCGGCGGCGGGGAAGTCCTCCATCGCCTCGCCGAAGAGGCCCCGGAAGGCTTCCCTGAGCTTTTCGCTGCGCAGGGGAGAGATCAGCTCGGATACGGAGCGCTTCATCCACTTGAGTAGCGGCAGGGCGCTCGGCAGCCGCGCGAGCAGGGCCAGGCGCTCGCCGAGGCTCATCTTGTCCATCGCGGCCGGCATGTCGAGGCGGCTCACCCGCCTGATCCCGTCGGCGAGCGCGCGCGCGACGGCGCCGTCCTCCGGACCGAGGCGCAGCATCTCGGCCTCGAGCCGGGAGGGATCGGTGTAGACGGTGAAGCTGTCGCCGTCGGAGAGGCGGATCGTGGCGTATACGTCCCACTCGATATAGCGCAGATCGCCGGCGCCGAGTTCTTTCCAGATTTCGTGGAGATTGCTCGCAGGCCCCGAGCCCATGAGCCAGTGGATGCAGCCGTCGAAAGTGTAGCCCGAGCGCTTCCAGGCGGTGCAGAGCCCGCCGGGCAGGGTGTGCGCCTCGAATACCTGCGTGTCGAAACCGTTGCGCTGCAAATAGGATGCGGCCGAGAGGCCGGCGATGCCGGCGCCGATGACGAGAACCTTCTTGCCCATGATTCGCTCCCTATCCGAGACCCCGAAGGCGTCGTCGGACTATCGATTAACCCGGCCCGCATGCGCGGCGCCGGAACTGGATGCGGTGAGCGGCGATATCGACTCGCCCGGAAGCCGGGCGGTCCGTAGCAGCTAGTGAAGCGTAACGATTGGAAAGTACCAATCTTGCGGAAAGGAAGTCAATGGGTAGTGTTGCGAAGATTGTTGATGCCCCAGGATATCCGCCCGAGACGGCGTGCACCCCAGATTCGGAACGCCAAAGCGAAGCTCAGCGCTTCGGGTCGCGCTTCCAGGGATCGTCGCGGAGCCGGCGGTACTCGACCAAAGTGAGCCAGATCATGGCGGCGTCGAAGAGGGACAGGAAGATCATGAAGAAGGAGTGGGTGCCCGTCCAGCGCAGGATCTGGTAGGCGATGAAGAGGCACAGGACCGCCACGACCGCCGGATAGGCCCAGAGCTTGCGGCGCCAGAGGAGGGCTACCAGACCGAGGTTGACGAGGCCGTGGCTGAGCAGGTAGAAGACGCCGAAATGTTGGGCGCTGAGGGAGTAGCGCTGGCTCGCCTGGAGCATCAAATTGACGAGAAAATCCCGGGGGTCCTCCGACAGCTCGCCTTGCGTAAGGAAGCGCACGAGACGAGAAAGCGACTGAGGTTTCATGAACCACAGGAGCAGGGCGCCGATCATTTCCAGAATCGCGTGGGCGCCTTTGACGAGAATGCCCGCCTCGAAGGTCTCATGGAGGATGCGTGCGCGCCGGCGGCGCTTCGAGCCGCCGGTCTCGCCGTCCGCGCGCGGCGATGGTCCGCGGCTCACGCAGCAGGCCCTTCGGCCGCTCTCCGGTACACGCTCTTTCCGCCCACGACCGTCTCCTCGACCACCGTGTCCTTGATGAGCCCGGGGGCGATCTGGGTGATGTCCTGAGAGAGGACGACGAAGTCCGCCAGCATCCCGGCGCGCAGCGCGCCTTTGCGGTCTTCCATAAACTCGGCGTAGGAGCTGCCCATCGTGTAGCAACGCAGGGCCTCGAGGGCCGAGATGCGCTCGGGGCCGCTCCGGTTCGCCGCCATGTGGATGTGCAGGAGCGGATCGCAGGTCGCCTCGCCCGGAATGTCCGAGCCGAAGGAAAGCGGTACGCCGGCGTCGAGGAGAGAACGGTAGGGGTAGGCGCGACGCGCCCGTTCCGAGCCCAGGAGGCGTTCGTCTTTTTCGGGGCTGCCGAGCGCCGAAGGCTGGGCCGATACGAGGAGGTGCAGATCGCGCAGACGCGGGATGTCCTCGGGGCGCACGAGCTGGGCATGCTCGATCCTGATCCGCAGCGCCCCGATCCTCGGATGCCGCATGAGGACCTGCTCGTAGGCATCGAGGAAGATAGCTATGCCCCGGTCTCCGATGATGTGGAAGGCTCCCTGCAATCGGGCTCGAGCGAGGTACTCCAGCTCGGCGATGGGAGCCGATGGGTCGGAGCATAGTCCCTCGCCGGGATCGTCGGCGTAGGGTTCGCAGAGGCAGGCGGTGCGCGTCGAAAAGGCGCCGTCGAGGAAGTACTTGACCGGCCCGGGCCGCACCCACTCGCGGTCGAATCCGCCGAGGGCCCCGAGCGCGCGCATCGCGGGGGTGGCCCAGGCTCTGCGGCCGAGCGACCAGGACGAAAACCGCGCCGTCAGCTCGCCGCGCCGCCTCAGGGCCGCCAGGCTGAAGAGCTCGGGATAGAACCAGGTGTTGTCCTGGACCGAGGTGATCCCGTGGCGGCGGAAGGTCTCGAGGGCTATCGCGAGTCTCCGGTCGCGCATCTCGGCGTCGAAGAAAATGGACTTGAAGCGCGCGCGGCTCAAGGCCGTGTCGCCCAGGTCCCGCACGATGCCGGTGGGCTCTCCGTCGGCGTCGCGCAGGACCTGACCGCGAGGCGGATCGCGACGGCCCTTCGCTATGCCGATGGCGCGCAGGGCTGCGCTGTTGAGCCACTGGGCGTGGCCCGAAAACTGGCTCAGGACCACGGGATTGCGGGGGAAAGCCTCGTCGAGAATTTCCTTGCGGGGCGCGGGACAGGCGGGATAGTCCCAGTTGTAGGCCATGAGCACGCGCCCGGGCGGAGCGTCCGCGAAGCGCTCGCGCAGAAGCTCGACGATGCGCCGGCCGTCGAGGCCGCCGAGATCGGGAGCCAAGGCGTGATCGCCCAGGATGACGGCGTGGACATGATTGTCGTTGAAGCCGGGTACGACGGCCCGGCCGCCGAGATCGCGGAGATCCGCCTCTGGGCCCGCCTTGTCCGCCGCCTCTTTCGGGTCGCCTACATAGGTGATCCGGCCGTCCTTGACCACCAGGGCCTCGGCGCGCGGCCGGGCCGGGTCGAGGGTGACGAAGCTTCCGTTCTTCCACAAAGTCGTCGACATCGTGGAATCAAGCTACTGTTCCGCGAAGGCTCGGTCAACGGGGAAGAACGCTCCGACCGGATAGTGTTACGAAGACTGTTGATGGCCCAGGATGCTGCCAACTTTAGGTAGTTGAAACATGAGCGGGGTACTACCTGTCGTGCCGTCCACAGGGTTCGTAACACTGCTGGGAACCCGCCGTTTCCTCTTTTCACCCTTCGCTCGGCGTGCTAGAGTGGGCGGAGGAATCCCGCCTCATGACGGCGGCTTCAATTTTGGACGAAAGGAGGGTTCCCCATGGATCCATCACCGTGCGACGGTTCGAATCCACTGGACGATCCCGGAGAATCTCCGCGTACGAGCGCGGACGAGCATCCTGAACCTTCTTTCGCCCCGCGGCCGACCTGCCCCCTCCCCTAAGATAGCCTTCCGTCGGGGCCCGGCAAAAGAACGCTCCCGATCCCCGTCCGCCTTCGCCGATACCGCATCGATGGAGGCATCATAATGAACGATCTTCTCGCGATCCGTTTCGCCCCGCCGGGGCCGATCGCGCCGCGGCTTCGCGGCGCCGCCCGCGGGTAGGGGCCGGCTATGCCTATCCTGCCCAGGCTTTTCGCCTCATCGCTGTCGCGCGCCCTCCCGGCCTCAGGCAAGGTCGATCCGGCCAACGAGCGCCGGCTGCGCGAGGCCTGCGCCGCCGAGCCCGAGGCGGCCCTGGCCATGGCCGAGTCTTCCCCCTCCGGCCTCAGCGAGGAACAGGTTCTCGACCGGCAGAGGGATTACGGGCCCAATGTCCTCGCCGGCGAGAAGCGCCGGGGCTTCTTCTCGGAAATCGCCTCTCGCTTCAAGGATCCCCTGGTCATCATCCTCTTTCTCATCTGCGCCGTCTCCTACGGGACGGGCGACATGGTCTCGGGCTCGATCGTGCTCGGCATGATCTTCATCAGCGTCTTCCTCGCCTATTTCCAGGAGCGCCGGTCGAGCGACGCGGCCGAAAAGCTCAAGCTGATGGTGCAGGCGAGTTCCGTGGTCGTCCGTGGCGGCAAGGAGCTCGAGATTCCCATCAGCGAGGTGGTGCCCGGCGACCTGATCGTCCTGGCCGCCGGCTCGATCGTGCCCGCCGACCTGCGCGTCCTGTCGACCAAGGATTTCTTCGTCACCCAGGCGGCCCTGACCGGCGAGTCGATGCCGGTCGAGAAGTTCCCCGCGCCCGACGCCGGAGTCTCCGGCATCTTCAGCCTGGGCTCGGCCTGCTTTCAGGGCTCCACCGTTCTCTCGGGCTCCGCTCGGGGTGTCGCCGTCAACACGGGCATGCGCACCTTCCTCGGCTCGGTCGCGGCCGACATAGCCGGTCCCAAGGGCCTGACCGACTTCGACAAGGGCGTGAAGTCCTTCGTCCTCCTCATGATCAGGTTCATGCTGGTCATGATCTCGATCATCTTCCTGGTGCAGGGGCTCTTCAAGCACAGCTGGATCGAAGCCCTGCTCTTCGGCCTGTCGGTGGCGGTCGGCCTCACTCCCGAGATGCTGCCCATGATCGTGACCGTCTGCCTCTCCAAGGGAGCGGTCTTCATGGCGCGCAAGAAGGTGATCGTCAAGAAGCTCAAGGCGATCCAGAACCTCGGCGCGATAGACATCCTCTGTACCGACAAGACGGGGACCATCACCCAGGACAAGGTCGTGCTCGAGAAGCACGTCGATGTCACCAACCGGCCGAGCGAGGACGTCCTGCGCTACGCCTGGATGAATTCCTACTACCAGACCGGACTGCGCAACCTCCTCGACAACTCCATCCTTTCCAACGAAGATCTCGACGTGGAGCGCTCCTTGCGCAAGGTCGACGAGATACCCTTCGACTTCAACCGCAAGCGCATGTCGGTCATCGTCGACTACGAGGGCGACCACGTGCTCATCTGCAAGGGCTCGGTCGAGGCCATATTCCAGGCCTGCGACAAGTACCAGATCGACGAGGACGTCTTTCCCCTCATCGAGATCGTCAAACAGGACATCCTCGAGGAGTACGCGAGCCTTTCATCTCAGGGCTACCGCGTGCTCGCGATCGCCTATCGCGAGTACTCCTCCGACAAGGAAAGCTTCTCCGCCTCCGACGAGACCGGGCTCACCATGCTCGGCTACCTCGCCTTCTTCGACCCGCCGAAGGACTCGACCGAGAAGGCCATTGCCTCGCTCGCGAAGCACGGCGTGAGGGTGAAGGTCCTCACCGGCGACAACGAGCTCGTCACGGCCAAGGTCTGCGAGGACGTGGGCTTCAAGGCCGAGAAGGTAATCACCGGCAAGGAGCTCGACGCCCTCGAACCGCGAGCCTTCGCCGCGGCGGTGGAATCGCACGACGTGTTCGCCCGGCTCACCCCCGCGAACAAGGAGCAGATCGTGGGGACGCTCCGCTTCGGCGGCCATGTCGTGGGCTTCATGGGCGACGGGATCAACGACGCGGCCGCCATGCGCGCCGCCGACGTGGGCATCTCGGTCGACACCGCCGTGGACGTCGCCAAGGAGTCGGCCGACATCATCCTCCTGGAGAAGAACCTCCTGGTGCTGGAAGACGGCATCGTCGAGGGGCGGCGGGTCTTCAACAACATCATCAAGTACATCAAGATGGGCGCCAGCTCCAACTTCGGGAACATGTTCTCGATGCTCGGCAGCTCGATCATCCTGCCCTTCCTGCCCATGGCTCCCGTGCAGATCCTGCTCAACAACCTGCTCTACGACATGTCGCAGACGGGCATCCCCCTGGACAATGTCGACGCCGAGCAGCTCGAGCGGCCGCAGAGCATGGACATCTCCTTCATCAGGCGCTTCATGGTCTACATCGGCCCCATCTCGTCGATCTTCGACTACGCCACCTTCGGCCTCATGTGGTGGTTCTTCGGCTGTTCGGGCTTCATCGCGCCCGGCGCCACGGAAGCCGCTCGGCTCCACTTCGAAGCGCTGTTCCACACGGGCTGGTTCGTCGAGTCCCTCCTCACCCAGACGCTCATCGTCCACATCATCCGCACGAACCGCATCCCCTTCATCCAGAGCCGCGCGAGTCTGGCCATGGTGTCGACGACGACGCTCATCATGGCGATCGGCGTCGCCCTGCCCTACACCCCGGTTGCCGCCGTCCTGGGCTTCGTGCCGCTTCCGCCCATCTTCTGGCTCTGGATCGCGCTCTTCCTCCTCGTCTATTCCATACTCACCCATCTCGTCAAAACCTGGTTCGCCCGCACCCAGGCCAGAATCGCGCGACCCCGATCGGGCGCCGCCACAGCCGGAGGTAATCTACGATGAAAAGCCTGCTCGAAGCCCTCGAGGAGGGCCGCCTCATTGAGCTGCCCGAATGCGACAAGGGCAAGGCGCTCGAACTGCTCGCCCACCTCATCGAGGCCATTCCCGACATCGGGACGAAGAGCGACCTCATGAAGAGCGTCATGGAGCGCGAGGTGCAGTCGAACACCGGCATCGGCCGGGGCGTCGCCTGTCCGCACTGCCGGACCCCGAACGAGGGCGAGCTGCTCTGCGCGGTGGGCTGGTCGCCGTGCGGCATCGATTACGGCGCCCCCGACGGCAAGGGCGTGCACCTCATCGTCATGTACTACGTCCCCGACTCGGAGCGCAACGCCTACTTGAAGGAAATCTCGGGCTTGGCCAAGGCGATATCCGCGGGCGACACGATCGAGTCGGTGTCGAGCCTTCCGGACATCCATACGGTGCGCGAAAAGCTCCTCGACTGGGTGGGGCTGGCCGTCAACGAGACGATGCCCGAATCCAAGGCGCGGATGATCAAGCTCGAGGCGCGGCAGGCCATCGCGGCCACCCAGGCGCCGGCGGCCCCTCCCATGATCCTGGCCTCGGGGGCCCACTTCCTGCCCTTCCGCCTCGTCACCTGGCGCTCGGGCGCGGTCGTGCTCTGCAACGATCCCGGACTGGCCGAGAGCCTCGAGAAGATGGCCGACCTGGGATCGCGCATCGCGATGTCGCGCGAGTTCGACCTGCCCGACTACCGCATCGCCGTGCTCTCCGAGTCCATCTTCGCCGGCAACCGCAAGGAGTACGAGGCGGTGGCGATCCGTCTGGGCTGAAGCGGGGCGCCCTCTCCTCTCAGCGGGGCGGCCCGCATCAGCGCGGCTGCGCGGCAGGCCGGCCCGGGGCCGCGTGAGACCGCGCGGCCCCGCATCGGCGCGGCAGGCGCAGCGCGGCCGATCCGGCGCAGCGCCGGGGACCGCCTAGGTCCCTACTTCCAGGCCGTCATCACGTAGGCGTAGAGGTTCCTGGCCTGGGACGCGCTCACGGCTGAGGCCGGGAAGCCCGGCATGTTGCCAGCCGAGCCGTCGGGCATGGAGGGCTTGCGGATGAAGGCGACGAAGTCGTCGAGGGTGGCGAGTTTCTTCGAACCGCGGACGGGCAGCGAACTCACGAAGACATTGCCGCCGCCCACGTGGCAGCCCTCGCAGTCGTCCGCGAAGAGTCTGCGGCCCGCCTTGGCGTCGCCCGCCGCGGCCGGAGAGGCCGCCGCCGCCGAAGTGGCCTGCGTCGGCGCTTGCGGCACCGCGGAGCCCGCGGCCGGGGAAGCCGCGGCGCTCAGCTTGGTCGTGCCCGTGTCCCTGCCGTAGATGATCCCGGCGCCGTAGTATCCGAGGCCCACCACGGTGAGCACGCTGAGCGAGTAGATGACCAGCATCCAGCCGTTGCGGGGCTTGGCCTTGCCGCCCAGGATCACCCCGATGACGAGCAGGGCGACGAGCAGGACGGCCAGGAACATCTTCACCTTTATGGCGGGCATGAGCACCGCGTGGTAGAAGTGGATCCAGTCGAAGACGCCGAACAATATGGTGGGGAAGACGAAGATGAGGGCCAGGATCGAGACGTGCCGAGCCGTCAGGGCGAGCCGCTCGCGCTTGAAAATGAGGGCCACGGCGAAGAAGACGAATGCGCCGATGACGAGCCCGATGGGGATATGCGTCATGGGCGAGTGGATCGGGTCGGTGAATCCTAGGGAAGCGAGCATCCTGTACAGGGCGGCGATCACGATCGGCCTCCTTCACTGAAAACCATTGAAGGCTAGGCTACCCTCAATCGCTCCCGCTGTCAAATCATCCACTTGAGGCTCACTTGACCAGGCCGCATCTTCGGAGCGATATTACAAAGTAATACTGATCGTTTTCCGATGGAGTCAGCAATGGGAAGTCCCAAGACCGAACTCGTCAGCTTGAAGGTCGAAGCCGCCCTGGCCGAGCGGATCGACCGCATGCCCAACAAGAGCGAGTTCATACGCAATGCCATTCTCGCGGCGCTGGACAATACCTGCCCCCTCTGCCAAGGCACGGGCGTCCTGAGTCCCGAACAGCGCGCGCATTGGGAGCGCTTCACGACGCATCACCGCGTCCAGAGGTGCAGCGACTGCCACGCCGTGTACTTAAGCTGCGAGTACGGCGCCGAGGCCGTCACCGAAGCGGGCCGACCATGACGGCTCTCGCCTCGGTGTTCGTGACGCCCTTCGCCTCCAACGGCTTCATGTCCAACGCCCTCATCGCGGGGATGCTCGTCTCCATAGCCTGCGGCATTGTCGGCACGTTCGTGGTCCTGCGCGGCCTCGCCTTCATCGGCGACGCCCTGGCCCACGGCGTGCTCCCGGGCGTCGCGGCGGCCCTCCTTCTGGGCCTCCCGGGCATGCTCGGGGCGGCGGTCGGCAGCCTGGCCATGATCCTCGGCATAGGCTTCGTCACCCGGAAGTCCAATCTCTCCTCCGACACGGCGATAGGCCTGCTCTTCGTGGGCATGCTGGCGCTCGGCGTGGCCATCGTCTCGCGCTCACGCTCCTTCTCGGGCGACCTGGTGCGCATCCTCTTCGGCGAGATACTCGGGATCAGCTCGGCCGAGATCCTGGGCCAGCTCGTAGCCACCGCGGTGATGGCCCTCGTCGCCGCGATTTTCTACCGCCCCTTCCTCCTCCTCTGCTTCAGCCCCGAGCAGGCCGAGACCTCGGGCTTCTCCGCGCGGCGCTACCACGCGGTCATGCTGACCATGATCGCGGTGACCGTCGTCGTGTCCTTCCGCACCGTGGGCACGCTCCTCGTGTTCGGCATGCTGCTGGCGCCGGCCGCCACAGCCGCGCTCTTCTCGCGGAAGATCGTCACGATGATAGCCGCGTCCTCGGCCATCGGCATCGCGGCGGTCTATCTGGGACTCCTGTCGAGCTATCAGTTCAATCTCGCCGCCGGCGCGTCCATAACCCTGGTCGCCACGCTCATCTTCTTCCTCGCCCTCACGGCCAAGCACGTCTACAGGCGAGTCGTGCGGCTCGCGGAGGACTCTGGCCAGGCAAAGCCCGAAGGGAGCGCGGCATGAGCGCCGACGGAACGGCGACGATCGCGAAGAGCCGCGCCGAGGGCAAGGTTCTCTCCGCCGTACAGCTCACGGTCGGCTACCAGCGCGAGGTCGTGGTGGAAGGCATAGACCTCGGCCTGGAGCCGGGCAAGACCCTGGCGCTCGTCGGCTCCAACGGATCGGGCAAATCCACCTTCCTGAAGACGATCGCCGGCCTCCTGCCCCCGCTCGCGGGTTCGCTCGAGGTGCTCGGCGGCAAACCCCTCGGCTCGCCCGCCGACGTGGCCTACATGGGCCAGTTCCAGCCCTCCACCGGCACTCTCCCCCTGCGCGCCATCGACGTGGTGCGCATGGCGCGCTTCGCCCGCCGCGGTCTCGTGGGCCGCATGCGAGCCGAGGACGAGGAGGCCGTGCGCCGCGCCATGGACGTGATGGGAGTGACCCAGATCGCGCGCGCTCCCTTGAATACCCTGTCGGGGGGGCAGCGGCAGCGCGTGTTCATAGCCCAAGCCTTCGCGCGCGAGGCCAAGCTCATTCTCCTCGACGAGCCGGCCACGAATCTCGACGCCCATTCGCGCGAGACCTACCGCCGCATGATCGGCGAGGCGGTCTCGGCCGGAGCCTCCATCGTCATCGCCACCCATGACATTGAAGAGGCGACCGCCTGCGACTACGCCCTCCTCCTGGCCCGCAAGGTCGTGGCCTTCGGTCCCGGCTGCAAGGTGCTGCGCGCCGAAACCCTCATGTCCACCTTCGGGATCGTGGGACACTACACGAAGGACGGAACCGTCGTGGTCGAGCGAGAGCACGGGCACGACTGCGAATAGCTAGCGATTCCCGTCGTTCATGCGCTTCTTGATCCAGCGCCAGACGGCGCCGCAGCCGAGGCCGATTCCCGCGAGGAGCATGAGAACGAGGAAGACCGGTCCGGTCTTGAGCCAGGCGTCCACGGCGCGCCCCGCGAGGATGCCGAGGAGAATCGGCACCGCGATGCTCCAGCCGACGACGCTCAGGGTGCCCAACCAGCGAAGCGCCGCCTTCCGGTCGGCGAGCTGCTTTCGGCGGTCGGCTTCCTCGTCCCGCGAACCGGAGCCATCGTCGGGGAGGCTCTTCTTCCCGCTCATTCGTCCACCGGGGAAGCGACGGCATGCTGGCGAAACTGGGTCGGGGAGAGCGCCGTGTGCTGCTTGAAGATCCTGTTGAACGCCGACTTCGAGTTGAAGCCGCATTCGAGCGCCATGTCGAGGACGCTCTCAGCGATTCTGCGAGGATCGACGAGGCAGAGCTTGACGTCCTCGACGCGCAGGCGATTCACGTAATCGTAGAAGCTCGTGCCGAGGCGCTGGTTAAGCAGCTGCGACAAGTGGTGCGGTGAGGCGTGGAGCAGCGCGGCGAGCTTGGAAAGGGTCAGGTCGGGGTCGGTGTAGGGCCGCTTGGACCGCACGGCGCGGTCGAGCCGCTCGAGGAGGAGATCGCCGTCCTCCTCCGATATGCCCGACTTCTCGTACTTGCGCCTGAGCTCTCCCTGGGGCTCGGCGCGCAGGGCGGGCTTGGCGACCAGGAACACGTCGGGTTCGTGGAAGGCCTTGTAGCTGATGTAGTAGGCGGAGAAGACGGCCGCCAGCGGGGCGAAGAGATACATGAACCTGAATTTCAGGAACAGGAAGAAGAGCAGGTACGAGGCCGTGCCCGCGGCGAGGGCCAGGGCGAAGGCCGCGAGCACCTTCCGCATCCACGCCAGCGTGATCGAGTCGATCGAGGAGTAGGCCTCGCGGATCATGGTCTCGTAGCGGCGCACCTTGAACCAGATCGCGCCGAGGTAGATCCAGAGCTGGAGCTCGAAGGCTATCTCGTACCAGAATCGATCGAAATACTCGGCGGCCGTGTAGCGGCCGTTGTGCAGCCAGACCTCCACGAAGAGCATCTTGAAAACGCGGTCCTCCAGGTAGAAGGGGAGACAGAGAGGCATGAGGACGAGGGCGCCGCCGAGGTGGAGGAAGAGGCTCTTCCGCATCGCCACCGAGGGGCTCACCAGGGTCTGGACGTACAGGAAGAGCACGGGCCCCATGAGGAGCCGAAAGGCCGGCTCCAGCCCGATGAGGAAGGGAGCGCTGCGGTAGAGGCCGCTGCGGTAGAGGATCCCGTTCATCGTCGCCAGGGGGAGCACGAGAAAGAAGAGCGCGAGAATGCGGTTGGCCCTGCGATTGCCCCGGTCGGCCCGCCAGAACACGAAGGCCAGGAAGAGGCACTGCGTGGAGCCGAGGATGAGGATCAGAGAGAGAGTATCGATGCTCGCGTGCATTCACTCCTTGTTGCCGCCGCCGGTCATGCCCATCACGATGTACTTCTGGAAGAAGATCGCGATCAGAAGGGGCGGGATCGACGCGATAACGCCTCCCGTGGTGATCATACCATAGTCCACCGAATTCTTGCCGGTGAATTCGGCTATGGCGACCGGGATCGTCTTGGCCGCGAGGCTCGAAGTGAAGATGAGCGAGAAGAAGAACTCGTCCCAGGAGAGCAGGAAGGCGAGGATGCCGGTGGCGATCAGCCCGGGCCGAGCCATCGGCACGTAGACATAGCGGAGCGTCTGCAGCCGCGTGCAGCCGTCGATGAGAGCCGCTTCCTCGAAGCTTTTCGAGATCGAGCCGAAGTAGCTGCGCATGACCCAGACGACGAAGGGTATCGTCATGGAGAGATAGAGGAAGACGAGGGTTACCTTCCGGTCGAGGAGGCCCAGCGCGCTGATGGCCACGTACAGCGGCAGGACGATCACGATGGGCGGGATCATGTAGGTGAACAAAAGCGCGTACAGCAGCTTTTCCTTGAACGCGAAGCGGAGGCGCGCGAAGGAATAGGATGCGAGGGCGCCCACGACGAGTCCGACGGCGGTCACCAACGAGGCGACTATCAGGCTGTTGAAGAGGGCGTACTTGAAGGCCCGGGCTATCTCCTCGCCTCCGGGCGCGAAGACCGCCGCGTAGCGCGCGAAGCTCAGATGCCCGGGCGGGAAACGCAGGGGCAGGGAGATCAGATCCCGGCGCTCGGACAGGCTGGACAGGAGCAGCCACAGGAAGGGCACCATGACGAACAGGAAGAGAAGGAAGCCCATAGCGCACTGGAAAAGGGTGAATCCTCTGCGCCGGAGCGAGCTGCGCTGCTTAGTCATTGACGTCCTCCTGTTTTCCCAGCCGCAGGTAGATGACCGTCAGGGCGAGGACCAGGAAGGCGATCACATAGGAGATGGTGGCCGCGGCCGAATAATTCAGGTTGTCGAAGCCGCGGAGATAGGCGTCGTAGGTCAGGACCTTCGTGCCGTTCGCGGGGCCGCCCTTCGTCATGACATAGAACAGGTCGAAGGCTTTGAACTTGTCCATGGAACGCATGACGACCACGACGAGAAGGGTCGGCACGAGATGCGGAAAGGTGACATAGCGGAAGCGCCTGAAAACGCCCGCTCCGTCGATCCGCGCCGCCTCGTAGAGCGCCTTGTTGATGAACTGGAGGGCCGCGAGAAAGAAGATCGCCGAGTAGGGGGCCATCTTCCAGACGTCGGCGAGGATGACCATGTTCATCGCGAGCCAGGGTTGCCCCAGCCAGGCATGGTACTCCTTTATGAGGCCGAGCCAGGACAATAGCGCGTTGAGCGCCCCGTAGTCGGGATGGAGAATCCACTTCCAGAGGGCGCCGGAGACGAGAGTCGGAATCGCCCAGGGCAGGATCACCAGGGAGCGCAGGACGCCGACGCCGGGGAAGGATCCCGCGAGGAGGAGGGCGAAGAGGAGGCCCAGTCCGGTCTCCAGCACGAGAGACACGAAGGTGAAATAGAGGGTCCGGCCGAGGGAGGACCAGAACCAGGACGCGCCCAGGACCGAAGCGTAGTTCGCGAGGCCGGTGAAGCGCCCTTTCGTGGCCGAAAGCAGATTCATGTTTATGAGCGTGTAGCCGAAGGTGATGAGAAGCGGCAGCAGAACGACGATGAAAATCAGCAAAGCCGCCGGCGTCAGAAGGAGGAAGGCGAAGCCCTGTTCGCTCAGATCGCCCTCGCCTCCCCTCCCCCTGGCCCTTCTTCCGAGTGACTCCCGCTGCTCCGACCTCATGCTGGCTTCTCCAGGCGAACAAGATGATCCGCCGCCGGCGGACGAAAAGGGAAATGCGGAGGCTCGCCGAGCGAGCCTCCGGCTTCGAGCTTACTGCTGGGCCAGGGACTCGGCCTCGGACTGGGCTTCCTTCAGGGCCTGGTCGACGGACTTCCTGCCGAGCAGCGCCTGCTGGATCTTCACCTGGAGCATCGAGGAGAAGGCGCTGTAATAGGGCACCTTCGGCCGGTTGACGATGTAGTCGTACTGCGTCTTCGCCACCGCGACGACATCGGGATTCGACTTCACGACATTGGGATCGGTGTACAGGCTTCGCCAGATGGGCAGGGAGTTCGCGGGGTGGGCCTTCTGGAAATCCTTGCCGGTCATGTAGAGGATGTAGGCCCAGGCTTCGTTCGGGTGCTTCGAGCCCGAGGCGATGCAGAGCGGCTGCCCTCCGTTGACGGTCGCGCTCTTCACCCTCCCGTTGCCGGGGATCATCGCGATGCCCACGTCCCCGACGACCTTGGACTGGCTCGGATCGTTGGCGACACCGTAGGCATAGGTCCAGTTGAACATGAAAGCCGCGTTGCCGCCCTCGAAGACGCCGTTGATGTCGTCCTCGCCGTAGACGATGGACTTCGGGTTGACGAGACCGTCCTTGATCGCTCGGACCATCCACTCGAGCGCCTTCCTGTTCGCCTCGGTGTCGAGCGTGGGCTTGCCGTCCTTGGCCATGGCGCCGCCGAAGAGGGCGGTGATTGTCGTGAAATCGCAGCTGAGGGTCTCGGCCTGGTTCCAGGGCAGGACGATCGGGTATTCCACGATCTTCTTCGCCTTGAGGACCTTGGCCTGGGCGATCATCTCGTCGAGAGTGGCCGGAGCGCGCTTGAAGCCGGCCTGGGCGAGCATCTTCTTGTTGAAGTACAGGTAGCGGACGTCGTTGATCCAGGGCATGCCCCAGTACTTGCCGAGATATTCGCAGGCGTCGAGCGCGCCCGGGAAGATGTCGGCCTTGTCGGCGGCTGCCAGCGGCGGTATCTCCTTCACGATGCCGCCCACGGCGAACTTGGCGGTGAAGGGACCGTCGGAGAGCACGACATCGTAGCCGCCCGCGGCCGCGGCGGTGAGAATCTTCTGCTCGAGATCCTCGTAGGCCACGAAGGTGAGGTTGACCTGGATATCGGGGTTCCTGTCCATGAAGTCCCTGGTGCCTGCGGTGATGTCCTCCTCGCTGAAGCCCGCCTGTTTCATGAACAGGGCGTTGAGCACCACCTTGTCGGCCGCCCAGAGCCCGACGCCCATGAGCGCCATTAGGGTCAATGCCGCGATAGCCTTTCTCGTCATACGATAGCCTCCTGGCGCCGTCATATCGGGTCTCGCGGGAGCGAAAGCCCCGCCTCGCCTGCGGTCACCTACTCTATATCCGCACGGTTTTGAAAACCCGTCGTCCCTCCCGATCGGGAGGGACTGTTCTCGCGATGAAAAGGCCCGTCATGCGAGCCGAATCCTTCCCCGGAGATTCGATTAGCCGCGGAATTCGTTGCCGATTTTCCTGGCCCTGAGGGGATGATCCATGTCGACGCCAAGGGCGGCGCCGACCGAGACCAGCACGTTCCAGCCCGCGCAGAGCTGGATATACGGAGAGAAATCGCCGTACGAGGGTATCCGGAGCGTGGGGAAACGCGTCTCGCGGTCGGCGATGGCGAGCAGGGGCGAACCGACTCCTCGGACGAGGACCTCCTCGAACTTGGCCTCCTCCTCCGGGTAGGGCTCCACCACGATCACGGCATCGGAGGGGCCGAGGACTTCCTCGATCCCGTGCACGGCGTAGGTCCCTTCCAGGAAGTCGGCCTTCTTCCGCGCGATTTCGTTCGTCTTGAGCGTGAGCTCCTCGGCGACGCCGTCGTTGCGCCCCGCCCAGCAGATCGTCCCCGCGGCGCTCAGGGCCGCGACGAACTCGGCGGGGACGGCGGAGCGCAGCGCCTGGTCCATGAGCTCGGCCAGGCGCCCGAGGTCGGGGAGTTCCCGTCCGTCGCGCGCCCGGAAAAGGATGTCGTAGAACAGGGCCTCCTCCACGACGCTCTTCGTCGCGGCCACGGCCGTCTCCGGCCCGCAGGCAAGGACATAGGAGGCATCCGGCTCCTGGGCGAGGGGCGTGCCCGCGTTCGCGACGAGCCCGACGACTCCGGCGCAGCCGGTCTCGCGGAGCTTTCGGAGGAGCCGGACGCCCTCCTTGGTCTTTCCCGAGTTGGAGGCTATGAACACGAAGCATTCGCGCAGGTCGTACTCGAGAGCCTGGGTCGCGGCCTCGGTATGGAGCCTGTCCCGGTACCCGTGCCTCCACGCGTCCGCGAGGACCTTCTTGGCGGGGAAGATGCGCGAGGAGCCCTCTCCCGAGAGGAGAACGGCGTCCCCCCTGACCCGATCGGCGAACGAGGTTATGCGCTTCAGGTCCAGGCCGCGGACATGGTCCGGCACTTCGAGCATTTCACGGACGAGGGCGTAGCGCAGCTGCGCCGGATCTGCGGTATTCATGGCGGCTCCTTAGCCCCCGCCGCGCTTGTCCCGGCGATCGGCCGGGAGAAATCTTCATCGTTCGCGTGCGGGCGCCGCGTCCATGACAGCCCGATTCGGGGCGGCTGTCGTCCATCCCGATCGGAAGAGACCGTTTTCGAGGCAAAAAAGAATTATCTCAAGGTTTGGGCAGGCTCATGAACTCCCGGAACTCGTACTCGATCCTTCCGTCCTCCCTGACCTGCATGAGGGCATGGCCCTTGGCGACCATCGACTGGAGCACGCGTTCGGCCTCTTCGAGGCTGAGTTCGGAGCCGATGGCTATGAGGGCGGGGGTCACGCGGCCGCCGCGCTCCTGGGCCACGCGCAGCACGCTTCGCTCCGCCTCGGCCTTGCGTTCGGCAGGCCCCAGCTTCCGACGCGGCGGCGCGGCGGCTCGTTCCGCGACGAGGCCGCGAAGACCGGACACGAAGGGAAGGAGACCGGCGAATATGGCGACGAAGCCCGCCCAGGCGAAGTCGGGGCGCAGGATGGCGAGGGCGCCGAAGCCCAGGCCGACGGCGAGACCGCTTATCATACGCTCGAGTGGACTGCGGCGCCTCCTTCCGCGCTCGAGATTCGCCCCGTTTTCGTCGTCTTCGCGCCTCGAACTCATGAACTTTCCCTCCAATTTAGTTTACATACTACAACGAAAGGCCCGCCGGTCCTAGAAGCCGGACGGTGAGCCTATCGCGCGTCGCCAGCGCATATATTAGTATATTGGTCAAAACTCGTACCGCTTTTCATCGGGTGCCGCAGCTCGAGTCATCGAGACATTTAAGGAGAAAAGCGATGAAGATCGGAGTCAAGCTCATTCTCGGCTTCTGCGTCGTGGCGCTCATCGCCGGAGGCGTAGGTCTTTTCGGCATCACCAACATCCGGAGATTGGACAACCGGGATCGCTTCATGTATCAAAAAGCGGCCCTCCCCCTGGGTGAGGTCGGCAGGATGGCGGACTCCCTGAGCGAGATCAGGGCGGCCATCCGCGACATGTTCGCCCAGGCCGGGGCCGCGGGCATGGCCAAGCATGCGCTGATCGCTCCGGACGAAAAGATTGTGGACGACGAACTGGCCGCCTACAAGGCGACCCTGATCGATTCCGCGGACGAGCAGAGCTATGCCGGCCTCCTCAAGGACTGGAACGACTACAAGCTGCTGCTCGACCGCCTGACGAGCCTGGATAGCGCCGGAAAGGACGCCGAGGGGCTCGCCCTGGTGTACGGGGATGGGGCGAAAGTGGCTTCCGCCGTGGACGACGACGTCGGCAGGATCATCGATCAGAACGTGGCCAAGGCGAAGAACGTCTCGATCGAGAACACGACCCTCGCGGACGGGACCGTCACCGTCATGATCATCGTCCTGGCCGCGGCCCTGGCGCTTTCCGTGGTGCTGGGCATCATCCTTTCCCTCTCGATAACCAGGCCTCTCGGGCTCGCCGTGCATCTCGCGACCGCCATCTCCAAGGGGGATCTGGCTCTGGAAGTCGAGGCCCTCAAGAAAAAGCGGAAAGACGAGATCGGCATCCTCGGTATAGCCCTCAATGTCATGAGGGACAACCTCCGCGAGGTCATCGAGAAGATACAGGACACGGCCCGCAATCTCTCCGACGGCAGCAACGGCCTGAGCCGCTCCTCCGAAGAGATGGCCAAGGGTGTGGACGAACTGTCCCAATCCGCCCAGGCGCTTTCCCAGGGCGCTTCCGAGCAGGCCTCGAGCGCCGAGGAAGTCTCTTCCTCGCTCGAAGAGATGACGGCGACGATCAAGCAGAACGCCGACAACTCCCTGGAGACCGATCAGATCGCGCGGAAATCCGCGACCGACGCCCAGGAGAGCGGCAAATCGGTGACCGAGACGGTCGATGCGATGAAACTCATCGCCTCGAAGATTTCCGTGATCGAGGAAATCGCGCGGCAGACCAATCTGCTGGCCCTCAACGCGGCCATCGAAGCGGCCCGGGCCGGAGAGGCCGGGCGGGGCTTCGCGGTCGTCGCGAGCGAGGTGCGGAGGCTGGCCGAGCACAGCAAGACGGCGGCGAGCGAAATAGCCGCGATCTCGCAGAACTCCCTGACCGTGGCCGAGAACGCCGGAACCCTCGTGGCGAACATAATTCCGCAGATCCGGAAGACCGCCGAGCTCGTCCAGGAGATCAGCGCTTCGAGCCGGGAGCAGAACGCGGGCGTCGAGCAGATCAACAAGGCGGTTTCCCAGCTGGACCTGGTCATCCAGCAAAACGCCAGCTTCTCGGAAGAGCTTTCTGGCACCACGGAGGAGCTTTCGTCCCAGGCCGAGCAGGTGGCCGCGACGGCGGAGGAGCTCTCTTCCCAGGCCATGGTCTTGAACGACACGGTCGCCTATTTCCGCATCGGCGACACGGAACGAAGGTCGGGGGCGAGCACTTCCCGGCCGAAAGGCCACGAGGGAGGGCAGCCTAGCCTCTCGTCGCGACAGAGAGGGGAGCAGCCCCAGGCGAGGGCGGCTGCGCAGAAGCAGGCGGTTACGGCTATCACCACAAAGGAGTCAAAGGGTGAGACAGCGCCGCACGACAGGATGGACGACAGCTTCGAAAGCTTCTGAAGCCGGACTCGGTGAGGGGATATCGCGCCCCTCCTCCGAGGCCTTTGACAGTGTTACGGATACTGTGTATACTGACAATCGAGAGAGACGTTTGCGACATTGTACAAGTGCCCTTTCCTGCAGATGACCAGTTTTCGGACTTCCTGCGCCCCGCCACACCAGGTCAGGCCAAGAACAACGGTTCGGTCAACTACAGTTGCCGTAAAGAACTTACTGCTTCGTTTGTCCAGAGCTCCCTCACAATTTTCCCCCATGACAAACCATGGAGGAAAAGAACACTTGTCGTAGACAAGTGCACTTTGAAGGTCCGACGCGGAAAACGTCGGGCGAAGGAAGCCATCATGGGCAAGAAACTGTATGTCGGGAATCTCAGCTACAACACGTACGAGGCCAGCCTCAGGGACCTCTTCCAGGCCTACGGCCAGGTCGCTTCGGTGAAGATCATCACCGACCGCGATTCCGGCAACTCCAAGGGCTTCGGTTTCGTGGAGATGGGCTCGGATGCCGAGGCCAGCGCCGCGATCACCGGCATGAACGGCCGCGAGGTCGACGGCCGCCAGCTCAAGGTCAACGAGGCGATGGACAAGCCCCGGAACGATCGCTACTAAACTCCCGAAGTAAGAAAAAGGGCCCGTGCGAAATGCAGACGCGTTTCGCACGGGCCTTTGATTTTATCCGCTCCTCCGAATGGAAAACGAGCGGCCGACCGGAGCTTGCAGGCGGGCCTTGGCCGGGCTACCATGGCGAAGTGGACAAGCACCCTTCCTGCATCATTCTCGCGGGCAAGGCCGGCTCGGGCAAGACCAGTTCCCTGCGAGCCCTGGTCGAGGCGGCGACAGCCGCCGGGCACCGGGTCGCGGCCGTGCTTCAGCCCGACAAGGGTCGAGCTCCAGACGGACTCGGGCGCGGATTTTCCATGGAGTTGCTGGCCGGAAAGGAACTCATGCTTTCCCGGGAAAGCATGGACCTCGCCCGCGAAAAGCGCAGCGAGGACCTCCCATCTGCCGGCCTGATCCTCCACGGACACTTCGCCTTCGATGCGGCCGCCTTTTCGAAAGCCCTGACCTTTATCCGCGCTGCCCTGGCCGGCGGCGCAGGCCCTGAGCTCATCGGCCTCGACGAGATCGGCAAGCTCGAGCTGGGGCGCGGCGAGGGCCTGCGCTCCTGCCTCGACGCCGCACTCGAAGCCGGCCCGCGCGCAGACGGCCCCGGGCTTCTCGTCCTCACCGCCCGGGCTCTCAACGTTCCCGATATCCTGCGCATCACCCAGGCCTCCGGGCTGGACTCCGCGGTGTTTCAGGCGGAGGACCGCGCGGCCTTTCTCGGCGCAGGCCTGGCAGCCTTGCTGAAATAAGGCGCAACCGGGGGCGGACCCCGTCCATGACGCAGGCCTCCACGCTCGGACCGGATTCTGAAAATCTGCGAAACCAGGCGCGAAATCATATTTGATCTGATTTATGTTGAGTATATTAGTCGTGATTACCCCTAGACTGAAGTCTAGAAAAGAGTCTATGGAGGTTCGCGATGAAGAATCCTCTTCGTGATCGCCTGTTTGTCCGGATCGCGGCCGTCGTGCTCGGCGTTTCGGCCTGCGCAGTCCCGGCGTTTTCGCAGATCCCGCCCAACGCCTACAGCGGGAAGCTCCAAGCCAGCCTTTTGGGAAGCCTCAAGGTGCTGACCGCCGACGGCCAGGAGCTGATCGTCACCCTGCCTCCCGATGTACTCGTGCTGCGCAGCAGCGTGACTGACGTGCAAGGCATACGGCCCGGAGACCGGATCGGCGTGGACGCGAAGCGGCAGGCCGACGGCGGCCTCGACTCGGTCGCCATCAACATCTTCTCCGCCGCGCTGTGGAATCGCGTCAAGAAGGGGCAATTCCCCATGGAGTCGGGCGACGTGATGACGAACGCGACGGTCGACAAGACCGTGACCAAGCTCGACGGCGGGCTCATCACCCTCGAGCAGGGCGGCCAAAGCATGCAGATTCGGCTCACCAGGGACGTGCAGGTCCACCGCCTCGCGGACGCCTCCACGGCCGACCTCGTGCCGGGCATGCAGCTCCTGATCCGGGGCACGCCGAACTCCGGCGGCGGCGTGACTGCGGCCACCGTGACCTACGCGGCCCAGCCCTGAAGCGAGCCCGCCGCGCAGGTCCCGCCGCGGCTCGGGCCGCGGCGCCGCCGCGGGGGAGAGGGGCGTCGCCGAACCGTCGGGACGGAAGCCTCAGCCCAGCTTCTCGATTTCCTCTTCGACTTCCTTCGCGCCCGCGGCGTAGAACTTCTCCTCGTCGGGCGCGAGCTCCTTGAGGAGGCGGAGGAACTCGCCGGCGTGGACGCGCTCCTCGTCGGCGATGTCCTTCAGGACTTCGATGGCCAGCTTGTTGTCCGTGGACTCGGCGAGCTGCATGTACATCTGGACGGCCTCGTACTCCGCCGCCACCATGAAGCGGATCGAGCGGACGAGCTCCGCATCGCTGAGTTTTCTGCCGTTGGCCGACCCGGAAAACGGGGATCCGAACTCTGGCATCCGTAACCTCCTGCGAGCCGACTCGTGTCGGCCGGTATGCGGCAACTATACCCAGCGGGGGCCGTTTTTGGTACAGTAAGCGAACGGTATCGAGAGAAGGAGGCGTATATGGTACGGCATGAGAGCGAGATCAAACCGGTCGAGATGAGCGGCGACGACATCAAGGGCGCGCTCAAGCAGATACTCATCGGCCCCAAGGACGGGTACGAGGGCTACCTGCGCGTGTTCACCGTGGCGCCGGGCGGGCACACGCCCTACCACAAGCACGCATGGTTCCACGCCAACTACGTGCTCGAGGGCGAGGGCAAGCTCACCATCGATGGGATCGCCAACCCGATCAGGGCCGGCTCGGTGGCCTACGTAGACGGCGGGAAGCAGCACCGCTTCGAGAATACCGGTACGAAACCCCTGAAGTTCATCTGCCTCGTGCCGCCGGAGGGCGACGCGTACTGAGCGGGAGGCGCTAGACTGCCTTCAGGCGGCCATCGGTATAGGCAGCGTAGGCTTCCTTGAGGCTCATGTCGCCCGCTCCGACATACACGGCGATCCTGGTCCGCTTAAGGACCTCGGCGGCATTTCCGCCGGGGCCGTTCCCCGTGATGAGGACGTCGGGGGCCAGATCGAAGAGCTTCTGCGCGGTCTGGGGGCCGGCTCCGTGGGCCTGGCCCTCGACCTCGGTGTTGTCCGTGTGCGACAGGCTGCCCGACTCTTCGTCGTACACGACGAGGTAGTCGGTGCGGCCGAAACGGGCGTCGATCTGCGACTCCCACGAGATTCCCTTGGACGTGAACGCGATTTTCATACCATGCTCTCCTTATCGTTCGCTTTCCGCTAATTCCCGCACGCCGCGCCAGGCTTCGGCCAGCGCGTCCTTGATGGGGCCGTCGCCATATTCGACGATGGTCGATCCGGCCACCATGGCCCTGGTGAAGTCCTCGTCGTAGGGCAGGCTGGCGAGGTGGCGGATCTTCCGCTCTCCGAGAAAGTCGAGTATCGACCGGGTCATGTCCTCGTTGATCGTCGCCTTGTTGATCAGGCATCCTGCGGGGATGTGGAACTTTTCGACCAGCTCGTAGACGCGCCTCAGGTCGTGGAGACCCGAGACCGTGGGCTCGGTGACGAGGACCACGGCGTCGGCGCCCGAGAGGGAGGAGACGACGGGGCAGCCGATCCCGGGCGAGCCGTCCACCAGGAGGTAGCCTTTGCCCTCGGCCTCGGCGCAGCGCCTGGCCTCCTTTTTCACCCGCGCGACCAGCTTGCCCGAGTTCTCCGAGCCTATGCCGAGTTTCGCGTGGACCATGGTGCAGCCGATGCGGGTCCGCGATTCGTGCCAGACGCCCGCCTTCTCGGGCCGGTTGACGATGGCTCCGGCAGGGCAGACGCGGGCGCAGTACCCGCAGCCCTCGCAGCGCAGGGGATCGACGAGGTACGCTCCGCCCCGGATCGCGACGGCGCCGAAGCGGCAGACCCGGGCGCACTCGCCGCAGGCCGTGCAGGCGCCGGGATCGATCGCCGCCGTCTCGCCGGAGTAGAAGTCCTCGGTCCTGGCCTCATCCGGCTTCAGGAGCAGATGCAGATCCGCCGCGTCCACGTCGCAGTCCGCTACCACGATATCGGCCGCGTCGAGGACGGCGAAGGAAGCGGTGATGGAAGTCTTGCCCGTCCCGCCCTTGCCCGAGATGACCACTAGTTCCTTCACGGCGCGGTCCTTTCCGGCCTGGCCCGGAGCCGATCGGCCAGCTGTTCGAGTTCCCGCCGGAAATCCGGAAGCGCCGGGTAGATGGGCTCGCCGCGGGAGTACAGCTCGGCGGCCCGGCGGTCGTTCGGAAGCCGGGCGAGGACCGGAATGCCCTCGCTTTCGCAGTAGTCGAGGACGGCGTCGTCGCCGATTCCGTCGCGGTTCACGACCACGGCCGTCTCCTTGCCCAGCTCGCGCATGGTGAGGACCGCCAGCTTAAGATCGTTGAGCCCGAAGGGGGTGGGCTCGGTCACGAGGATGACGAGATCGGCGTCCTTGGCCGCCTCTATGACGGGACAGGACGTGCCGGGCGGAGCGTCGTAGAGGCGGAACCGATAGTCGGGGAAGTTCCGCTCCACGTACGCCTTCGTCTGGGCGATCAGCGGCACGGCCTGCTCCTGGCCGACGTCCAGGCGGCTCTCGACGAATTCGAGCTTGCCCGCGTGGAAGCGCTCGGTGCGGCCCATGCGGACGGGGATCATCGGCAGGGCCGCGGCGGGGCAGAGTTCGGAGCAGGCGTAGCAGCCGTGGCAGAGCTCGGGAAAGATCAGGATCTCCGGGCCGAGCTTGACGAGGGCGTGGAAATTGCAGACGCTCCGGCATAGGCCGCAGCCGGTGCACCGATCGGCCTTCCACTCGGGGATCATCTTGAACTTCTCTTCCGTGCCGGCGCTCGATCCGCGGATGAACAATCCCGAATTGGGCTCCTCCACATCCAGATCGACCAGGACTACCCGGTCTTTCTCGGCCAAGAGGGCCGCCAGGTTCGTCGAAAGCGTGGTCTTCCCCGTCCCGCCCTTGCCGCTGGCGATTACGATATCCATGACCGTGCCCCGGAAATGGATTGCGGCCGATTCAGGCTCCATGCCTGCCGGGCCGGCGCCCGACTCTCAGGGGAGCCGCCAGAAGCTCTTGCCATAGCGCATGACCTCCACTACTTTGCCGGAATTCGCGAGGAGGCGGATCGCCTCCTCCGGCTGCCGCGCTCCCCGGCGCGCGAGGACGCGGATGAGCTGCTCGCCGCTTAAGGGATGCCGGGCGATGATGCCGAGGGCAGCCTCCACAGGATCGGTCTCCGGGCCTTCGCCGAACTCGCCCCGTCGCTCGTCGGGAACGATCACGGGTGCCGCTTCGCCGAGCAGGACTTTCGCGCGTTCAAGCCCTGCTTCGCCGGCGGGGAGGACCCAGTCCTCGGCCGGCGGGCGCGTCGGGAGAAGGAGATGGACCTGGTCCGGGCCTATGCGCCTGACCGCCGCGGCGATGTCTCGAAGCGCGGCCTCGCCGTCGTTGAGACCTGCGATGAGCATGACTTCCAGCCAGAGTTTCCCGCGGCGGCCGGCCCCGAACGCGATCAGTCCGTCCAGGTGATCGGCGAAACTGAATTCCGCCGGAGGGCGATTGATGCGCCTGAAGAGCGAGGAGCTCCCTGCGTCGAGCGTGGGCAGCACCGCGTCGGCCGCCGCGAGTTCTTCCCGCAGCTCGCGCGAGCGCAGGAGCGAACCATTGGTGATGACGGCCACCGGGATGTCGGTCATGTCCTTGACGCCGCGCAGCATCGTCCCGAGGTCGCGGTTGAGCGTGGGCTCGCCCGACCCGACGAAGGTGATCCAATCTATCGAGCCGCCCGCTTCTCCAGCCAGGGTTTCGCGCAGCTCCGAAAGCATGTCCTGGGGAGGGAAAAAGGCGGAGCGCGACCTCGTAAAGGGCTTGGTCCTGCCCAGCTGGCAATAGACGCAATTCCAGTCGCATATCTTGCGAAGACGCGGCCGCTCGTCCGGCCCGACGCGAAAACCGGGCAAAAACGCCGCGGTGGGCGTCGGGTCTATGCCGAGCGATCGTCCCAGCCGTCGCGAGGGTACGGGACCGAAAAGGTAGTTCAGGTGATCTCCCACCGCGCCGCCCCTACGGTTCGAAACACTGCACGCAGGGCGGGGCGCCGCTCCCCGCCAGGCCGCCGGCGAGATTCGCGGCGGCGGTCACTTCTCCGCGTCCCCGTCCGTCGCGGCACTCTCCCTCGCGGGACCCTCGGAGAGGAGAGCCTCGGTGCGCGCGAGCTCGGCGCTCAGGAAGGCCTTGCGCTCCTCGAGAGCGCTTTTGACGGTAGCAGTCGGGGCCGCGCCGCCGTAGCCCATGGCCATCCAGCCCAGACCACGGCCCGGGCCGTAGCCCATACCTCGACCATGGCCGCGGTTCCCGCCTCTCCCGCCACCGCATCCTCGGCCGAAGCCTTCGCCGCGGCCATAGCCGCGGGTTCCCGCAGGTGCATCGAAAGCCCGAGTGCCGCCGCAGCGACCAAGCCCCCTCCCTGTCATCGATCCGGCCCCATTGGGGCCCGTACCATTAAAATTGGGCATATCTGCCTCCACTACGAATACAGAAGATAGTCGGCGCCAACGGCGCAGATCGATATATAGCATAAGCTCATTTCGATCTGAGATTAATATAAGCATATGCTTACTATCTGTCAAGGGAGGCTCGTGCAAAATGCTCAAGGGTCGATTTTCATTGCTGGTGGGCGAATCCACCGGTACCTTTCACTCACTCCGGGGCGAAACACGCAGCCGACCGGCCTTCGAAATCGGATTGGACCATATACCCGGCATCGCCGATGCGATCGCTGGCGATAGGAGCCGGGAGAAAGGAACACGCATGAAGGAAACCGCTTTGATCACGGGAGCATCGGGTGGCATCGGATATGAGCTGGCGCGCATTTTCGCCCGCGAGGGGTACGACCTGGCGCTCGTGGCCAGGAGCGGGGAGAAATTGTCGGCGATCGGAAGGGAGCTGGCAGGGGACTACGGCGCCGCGGTCGAAACGATAGCCCTGGATCTCGGTGCCGAGGACGCTCCCCGGGAAATCTTCGACCGGCTGAGCGCCGAGAACAGGCCCGTAGACATCCTGGTCAACAACGCCGGATTCGGCGATTTCGGAGATTTCGCCGCCGCGGACTGGGACAAGCTCTCTTCGATGGTCCAGCTGAACTGCAGCGCGCTGATGCACCTGACGAAACTCTTCCTCGGGCCCATGCTCGAGCGGGGCCGGGGGAGGATCCTGAATCTAGCCTCCACCGCGGCCTTCATGCCCGGCCCCTTGATGGCCGTCTACTATGCCTCGAAGGCCTTCGTGCTCTCATTCTCGGAGGCAGTGGCGCGGGAGCTGCAGGGCAGCGGCGTGACGATGACCGCGCTCTGCCCGGGTCCCACCCGGACGGGCTTCCGGGATGCCGCCTCGCTGCAGGACTCGGGCCTGTTCAAGAATCTCAAGGTGGCGCGGGCCGAGGATGTGGCCGCCTACGGGTACCGGGCGCTCATGAAAGGCCGGAAGGTGGCGATCCAGGGCGCTTTCAACAAAGCCCTCATCTTCGGTCTGCGGTTGACGCCGCGAAGCCTGGTGCGGAACATAGTGCTGGGCATCCAGGGCCCTCGGGCCAAGGCCCGCCGCGACGGGCGGGCTCGGCAGCGGGCCTAGTCGGAATGCCCTGGCGGTCGCTCCAGCCGCGATGGGCGCTTTCAGGGCCTGCAGAGGTACCAGGAGCTCTGCTTGCCCATGTCGATCACGCGCACTTCGCTGAAGACCGAGCGGAAGTCCTCCAGGCCGATCTTGATGAAGTTGAAGTAGTCCCCGCCCTCGAGCTTTTCCACGAGGCTCGTCAGCGGCCGGCGCCGGGCGTTGTAGTCGTGGAAGAGCACGAGGCCGCGCGAGAGCCGGCGCGCCTCGGCGAGGAGGGCCAGGCGGTCCGGCCGCCTGAGACCGTGGGCGACGTAGGCGGCCGTGACGAGGTCGAAGGACTGGTCCGGAAAACCGAGTCCGGCTATCGCGTCGCCGACGGCGCAGGAGAGGCCGCGGCGGGCGCCCTGCCGGGCCATGGCCGCGGCCACGTCGACGCCGCGCACCTCCCAGCCCTCGCGCTCGAGCGCCCGCGTGAAGGCTCCGGTGCCGCAGCCGATGTCGAGGGCCTTCTTGCCGCGAGGCTCGGGCAGCTCGGCGCGGCCGAGCTCGAAGCAGGCGGAGTAGTTGCGCTCCTGTCCCGCGAAGAACCAGGCGTAGGGCCGGGCTATGCGGTTGAAAAGCAGGGCGTGCCGCTCGAAATGGGTCAGGGCCACGGCTCGCCTACCGCAGGAGCCCGGCGATGATGAGATCGGTGGCCGCGTCCTCGCTGAGGCCGCGGCTCAGGAGGGTCTCGAGCTGCTTCGAGTCGACCGAGCCGATGGCGGCCTCGTGGGTGACGTGGGCGCGGTGGTCGTTGACCTGCACGATCGGCACCGCCCGCGCCCTGGCCTCGCCCTGGACGATCTCCTTGCAGTCCACGTGCCCGCGCGCGTAGGGCGCGTCCGCGACGATCTCGCTGTCGATCACGGCGCTGGCGCGGTCCTTGAGGGCGATGTGGCTCGTGAGCACGCCCACGGAGCCCTCGCCCCTCAGCATGGCCGCCTCGCGCACGTGGATCTCGTCGGCGCTGCGGCCGAAGATGCGGGTCTTCATGTCCACGACCGAATCTTTCCCGCAGACCGCCTCGTAGTCCAGCTCGATCCTGCCCGCCGCCCCCTTGATGAGCTCGAACTCGGTGGAGAAGCGCGCACCCTCGGCCAGCGTGACGCGGGTCCTGGGCACGATCGTGACCCCGCCCTCGGGGCCGTGGACGTGACGCTCGAGATAGGAGAGCCTGGCCCCTTCGCCGATCTCGAGCTCGGCGTCCATCACGTGCACCACCTTCACCGCGTTCGGGAAGGTGCAGTGCGCCATGAACTGGGCGCTCGCGCCGCGCTCGATCACGGTGTGCGACACTATCTTCTGCAGCCCGTTGTCGGGAATGATGCCGAAGCAGAAGTGCACCGGATTCGCGATGACCGCGCCCTCGCGGACGCGGATGAAGACCTCCACCCCGTCGGCTAGGGAGCGCGAGGAGACTTCGAGCCCCTCGACGAGGTGAGTGCCGAGCACCTCGTTGCCGTGGATCTCGATATGCGCTATGTCGGGTCCGTACTTGTGCTCGTTGATGCTCGCCAGGAGCTCGGCGATGAGCTCGCTCTTCCGTTCCTGGGTCAGTTCCTCACTCATCGGCGCCGTCCTCGCAGACCGCCTCTTCCCTGTCGGGCTTGCCCACATGCCGGCAGGGAATGCACTTCCCGTTGAAGTAGTCGAACATCGTGTCCATGGCGCCCTTGTCGACGAGCCGGCCGCCGCAGAGGAGGAAGGCGTGGTCGGCCTGTCTGAGCACCTCGGGGCTGTGCGTGATGAGGAGGACCGTCGAGCCCTCGCGCTTCAATTCCTTGATGATCTCGTAGATGTAGGGTATCGAGTCGATGTCGACGCCCGAGTCGGGCTCGTCCATGAGCACGAGGCGCGGCTTCATGGCCTGGATCGAGGCCAGCTCGATCCGCTTGCGCTCGCCTCCCGAAAGGGTCTTGTCCACCGCCCTCGCCTTGTACTTGGCCGGCTCCAGTCCCACCATCTCGAGCGCCCTGTCGAGGGTCCGTCCGGACTTGTCCTTGGCGCCCGCGAGGATGAACTCGGCCACGCCCAGGCCCTCGAATCGGGCGGGCTCCTGGAAGACCAGGGTCAGGCCCAGCCGCGCGCGCTCGTCGACGCCGAGGGCCGCAATGGAGGCGCCCCGGAAGAGGATGTCGCCGGAGATCTCGCGGTAGCCCGAGAGGCCCATGATCGTGTTCGCGAGCGTGGACTTGCCCGCTCCGTTCGGGCCTATGATCGCATGGACGTGGCCCTCCCAGACGTCCATCGTGAAGTCGTCGAGGAGGGTCTTGCCCTCCTTGGCGAGCGTGACGTGCCTCAGTTCGAGAATGTTCAATCGGCCTACCCCCGCAAATGACACTGGTCTACAATGTACCGATTTTCGTCCGCCGGGGAAACTGCCGCACAGGAGTGCGCGGGATGGGCGGCACCGCCTAATCGGAGGCGCCGAACGCGCGGCGCCGAACGCGCGGCGTGCGGAGCCGGCGGAGCGCCGGGCAATCGCCGCGCGGCGGCCATCCGCTATCTTCGCGGCGCCGGAAAGGCTAGGCCAGGCGCAGGAAGTCTATCGCCGACCAGTCGATCTTGCCGTCGGGCCCGACCAGGCTGGAGTCGGCGTGGACATACTCGACCTTCCCGACGAACATCTCGTGCGAGCCGGTCCGGATCGAGTCCGTCACCCTGCATTCGATCGAGACGGGGCAGTCGAGGAGGATGGGCGCGCTCACCTTGACGCCCTCGCCGAGCCGCAGGCCGAGCTTCGCGAGCTTGTCCTCGTCGCGGCCCGAGTGGCTGCCCAGGTAGTCGAAGGCTTCCTTCATCGAAGCGGGCACCAGATTCGCCACGAAGACGCCGGTCTCCTTGATGATCGAGTACGAGTAGCGCGTAGGCACGATGCCCACCATGACCATGGGCGGGTCGTAGCTGCAATTGCTGCAGTACACGACGACCAGGGCGTTGTTCCGCCCGTCCTTGCCCCGGCAGGACACCAGGAGCGGCGTCCTGGGATTGAGGACGGAGCGGAAGGCTGCGGGCGATTTCTCCGACACGGGAAAACCTCCTACGTGGATTTCATGTCGATCGGGGGCCGGCTCCGCTCGGCCCTAGGCTTTCTTCTTGGCGGGCAAGAGAAGCTCCTCGAGGGTGACGATGGAACGCACGAGGACGGTGAGCCACATCAGGACCAGGAGGGCCAGGAGGACTATTCCGTACCAGTACACGATCTGGCTCTTGAGGAATACGGCGACCGTGAAAGTGCTGATCGTGTAGGCGGCGAAGGGGAAGATGAAGGCCCACCAGGTCATCGTGAAGGGAATTCCGTCCTTCCAGTATCTGAGGGTCAGGACGATCGTCTGCAGGAAGGCCCAGAGACCGAAGCCCCAGAGGATGGTTCCGAGCAGCTTCAGGGCGCCGGCGTCCGCCACGAGTCCGAGGCTCTGCGAGGTGTTGGCGATCGCGAAGAGGCTCACGACGCCCATGCCGATCGGCCCCAGCAGGATCCAGAAGGTGGGCGACACCTGAGCGTGGGGCAGCTTGTGGTTGATGAGCCGGTTGAAGACCACGGCGCCGATGTAGATGAACAGCATGAAGCCGATGCCGTAGAAGGCCATGTCGATCATATTGACCGTCATGGCGGCGCCGGGATCGAAGCTCAGATAGTGGGCCGCGAGGGGACCGCCCAGAACCGGGACCACGATATCGGCCACCGGGGTTATGAACCACGCGAAATTGAGGTGCTCCACGGAAAGGTCTTCACGGGCATAGGCGTTGTACATGACCACGAGCGTGAAAAAGAGGATGAGGACCGCGGCGAAGATAAAGAGAACGAGGCCCGTCACGTCGATGAAATCGGGAGAGAGGATACTCGGTCCGATGAGATAGAAATTCGCCCCCAGGAGGAGGGCACCTACGGGCATCGTCACGAAAAAGTTGCCCAGCATGGGGTGCCGCAGGTCCTCCGCCAGTCTATCGAAGTGCCAGATCCATCGAGCGGTCCAGGGGAAGATGAGAATGACGAAGAGGACTATGTTGAGGCCCACGAGGACCTGCGCCACGCCTTCGAAAAAGGGAACTCTTCCTAAAAACAGATGCACTGCATTGGCCACCCCGCCCGTACCCATCACCGACGCGTACCAAGCCGGATTGAAATGCCTGACGACCTCGTTTGTCCTGCTCATTCACACGCTCCAGTAGTATTCAATTTCTCTAATATAGTACCAATACCCCGATACGGCTAGTGGACAAGGAAGAAAATCTCCCGGTCGGAACGGGCGACAACGGGGAAGGGCCCGCGCTCGGAACGGATCGCTCGGACTCGGGGCCGCCTCGGACAGCGGCCCCGTTCCACCGCCTATTTCTCCCGGGCGTAGGGCCAGGCCATGATGCCGCCCTCCATCACTTTGACGTTCTTCCAGCCGTTGGCCTCGAGGATGATGGCCGCCTCGTAGCCCCGCAGCGAAATCTTGCAGTAGCAGATGATCTCGTGGTTCTTGTCCTGAGGCAGCTCTCCCAGGCGCTTGCGGACCGCTCCGAGCGGGACCAGGGTCTCGCCCACGCCGAGCCGCATGGCCTCGTACTCGTCGGGTCCGCGCGCGTCGAGCAGGAAGGGCTTTTCGCCCGAGTCGAGCTTGGCCTTGACCTCGGCCGCGGAGATGCCCTTGAGCCGGCTCTTGAGCTTGTTCTGCATGAGATGGGCGCTCGCGATGAAGTGGTCGATGGCCAGGGAGAAGGGCGGGGCGTAGGGCAGGTCGGCGTTGACGAGGTCCTCGACCTTCATGCCGCCCTGGATCGCCAGGGCCCACTGGGCTATCTGCTTGGCCACGTTTCCCGGCCCGACGACCTGGGCCCCGAGGATCTGGCCGGTTTTCCGGTCGGCCACGAGCTTCGACACGATGAGCCTGCCCTTCATGTACCCGGGAATGTCCGTGCTGGCGTTGACGACCGACACCGCCTCGGGATGGCCGTTCGCGAGCGCGGCCGCCTCGGAGAGCCCCGTCGAGCCCGCGGCGAAATCGAAGACCTTGCAGATGCCCGTCTGGATGGTGCCGGGGAAGGTGACGGTGTCGCCTGCCGCGGCATTCTCGCCCGCGACGCGTCCCTCGAGGTTGGCGAGGTCGCCGTAGGGGGCGAAGACCTTCTTGCCGGTCATCCGGTGCGTGATCTCCACGCAGTCGCCGGCGGCGTAGATGTCCTTGTCGGAAGTGCGCATGTATTCGTCCACCGCGATGCCGCCCGTGGCGCCGATGGAAAGGCCGGCCTTCCGGGCGAGCTCGACGTTGGGCACGACCCCGATGGCGACGACGGCCAGCTCGCAGTCGAGCTCGGTCCCGTTCTTGAGCTTGATGCCCGTGAGGACTCCGTCGCGCCCGAGGAACTCGGCGACGCCGTTGCCCGTGATGACGTTCACGCCCTTGGACTTGATGTGGTTCTCGACGAGCTTGGCCATGTCCGGGTCGAGGAAGGTGAGGAGCTGGGGCAGGATTTCGACGACCGTGATCTCCATGCCCGCGAGATGGAGAGCCTCGCAGGTCTCGATCCCGATGAGGCCCCCGCCCACGACCACGGCCTTCCTGATCTTCCCCTCGTCCCTGATGGCGCGCAGCGCATCGGCGTCCTTCATCGACTGGAGCGAGGTGATGCCCTTGAGCCCGATGCCGGGAACGGGCGGCATCTTCGCCGAGGCGCCCGTGGCCAGGATGAGCTTGTCGTAGCCTATCGTGCCGGTCTCGCCCGTGGCGAGGTTCTTGAACGACACCGTGTGGGCGGCCCTGTCGACGGCGGTCGCTTCGGTGTTGGTGCGGGCGTCGATGGCCTTGGCGTTGAGATAGAACTTGGGATCGCGCACGACGCCGGCGGCCGTGCACAGGAGCTGGTTCCGGTCGTCGAAGACGCCTCCGACATAATAGGGGTAGCCGCAGGATGCCATGGAAAGATCGGCCCCTTTCTGCAGGATGATCACCTCGGCGCTCTCGTCGAGCCTGCGCGCCTTGGCCGCAGCCTTGGGGCCCGCGGCCGAGCCGCCGATGACTAGGATACGCTTTTTACCCATGCCCGTCCTCCAAACAACGAGTTATATTTCGACGGAGCGTCGGCCCTGACCGCCGTCCCGCAGATATCGATACCGCGCCCGATCAATCGTAGGCGGCTCTGGTTTTTTCGTCCGCACGGCTCGCCTCCAGGCGATCCTTCCACTCGGGAGCCTTCCAGGTGCCGAGCCGCTCGTGGACGGCGAAATACTTCGCGGGGATGGGATGAGTGCCGACGACGACGCGGATCTTGTAGCGCTCTTCCATGAATTGGACGAAATGGTCGATGCTCGGGCAGGGCGGATAGCCGACGAGAAAACCCGTGGCCAGGTGGATGGTCGTAACCCCGTTCTTGATCATCTCCTCGCCGGCGTACTCGATGTTGCCGCCAGGGCAGCCCCCGCAGGTCGTATACCCCGCCAGCTCCACCTCGTCGCCCTCGTAGATGGAAAAGGCCCCTTCGCGGTTTTTGAGGGCGCGGAAGCATTTGCCTCCGGCGCACGTTCGATACCGATCGCAGATGATGATGCCGATTCGCTGCTTGCTACCCATGGGGCCTCCCCGAAACTAATCGAGTATAAACCCCCGAAAGGATAACTGTCAAATGCTCATTACTGAGGAAATCGATAAGGCAATCGGATTATTGCCGTTCGCGCGATGAGTGAAGGCGGATGGGGCTTGTGGGGGGGGGTATGACGAAGAGGCGATACGTTTCAAGCCAGGATGCCGTCCGATAGGGAATGCGCAAGCCCGACCCGATCCAAGGTTCTGCGGATCGGGCTTACTATCCTTGCCGGCATGGCACCAAGCCTCGGACGGCAGCCTAGCCCTCTACGGGAGTTTCAGAAAACGCGAAGGCTATGGAGGACGTCATAGCCCATCTTGGCAGCCACGACGTACAGGATGATTCCGATGACGACCTTGAGCTGGCGGCTGGAAATCTTTTTCTTCATCATCCACGAGCCGACCAGGGAGCCTCCGGCGGCAGCCACGCCGGCGACCGTCAAAAACACCGGATCAAGCTTGGCTACCGTCATGTGACCGAGGAAACCCGAAAGCGAGGAAAAGAAGACGATCACCGCGGTCGTCGCCGCCGCCGTCTTGGTTTCCATGCCGATGCCGTTGAGCACGGGCAGGATGAAATTGCCGCCGCCCACGCCCAGGAGACCGCCCAGGAAACCCGCGACAGCGCCGACGCCCCCTCCGGCCGAGATTTCGACGGCTCGGCTCAGCGGAGCCTTCTGGGCTTTCTGCCGATAAAACAACATCATGCTGGCCGCGAACAGGAGGAAGAGGACGAACAAGCTCAGCAAAACCGTCTTATTGACATACGGAGAGACCATCGCGCCGACCGGCGACAAGATAACGGCCAGAATCAGCACCGGCAGCCCGATGCGCCACTGGATCATCCCTGCGCGCCAGTAGGAAATCGCCGCGGCCAGAAGACTGATGGCGTTAAGAAGGAGAGCCGCTGGCGTCGCCTCCTTCAATGGTACTCCCATGTAGTAGAACAGCGGCACAAACAGGAAGGCCGCTCCCAGCCCGGCCATGGACAGCAAACCGGAAAAAGCCAGGACAATCACGAAAATGACGATCAGAAGCCCGATGCTCATCTGCTGTCTTCCTATTTAGCCGCGCAGTCTTGGCAGACTTTCTTGTCATGCTTGATGCGACCGTACTCCATGACCGTCATCTCGCCGCATTCCTCGCAGATAAAGCCGTCGAAGCTGTGCGGCTTATGCGAAAGCTTGTGCTGAAAGACTTCCGAGACGTTCAGGAGCGCGGAATCGGGAGCGTTCATCACGCTTTCGACCAGCGGGTCGACGGCGGCATCGGGAACCTGGCTGGCAGGAATGCCCTTCTCTCGATAATCCTTGAAAAACGAGGTCTGCTTGTTCGCCAGCATCGCCTCGCCCTTGGGAGTGACACGCACGGCGCGTTCGGTCTTGGTGTCTACAACCGTGACAGCCCACTTCCCCTTGTGCGTTTTCTTGAGGTTGCCTTTGCCAAAGGTAGCTCCCAAAATGACCTGCAAACCATCGGCGTAGCAGGTAGCGCAGTGATCTTCGCCAAGGTCGACAAACGCGACCAATTGACCGTCTTTGGCGCG
>Ga0307377_10000907_pt1 | contig 39340 bp, 36 predicted proteins | sample TR3MG_FD_202535 | JGI IMG/M metagenome (GOLD analysis project Ga0307377, IMG submission 202535) | Soil microbial communities from Risofladan, Vaasa, Finland - TR-3 | ecosystem: Environmental > Terrestrial > Soil > Coastal area > Acid sulfate soil | place: Finland: Risofladan, Vaasa | collected... | reverse complement strand
CTAGCACGTTCGAGGCCGGCACGTTGTTGATCGTGGCCGCCGGCTGGCTGGCGTCGAAGGCCGGGACAAGCCCGGAATAATAGAACTGGCCGATCGAGTCCGGGTTGTAAGGGCCGTTGGCGGCATAGCCCAGCGGACCGTCAGCACCCGCGTCATAGCGGCTGAAGTTGTTGGTATTGCTGTTGAAACTGCGGCTCTGCGAGATGCGCAGGTAGGCATTGGCCTGCACCGACCAGTCCGACCCGAGCTGGCGCGAGCCCTGCAAGTTGAATGTATTGATGTTGTCGTTGAAATGATCCGGCCAGGTGTATCCCGCCTGCGGTGTCCGCACCCATTCGACCGGCAGCGACTGGGTTCCGGACAGCCGGCCGTGCGCGCCGGTGTAGCTCAGCGTGACGACGGTGTCCTCGTCCGGATGCCAGTCGCCGCGCACGAAGGCTTGCTGCACGCGGCTCGATGAATAGTCGCGCCAGCCGCTTTCGAAGTCGCTGCCGGCTCCGATGTAGATACCGAAACGGCGACTGTGGGCACCGATGTCCGCATCCATCTGGATGCGCCCCCAGGACCCACCGGACAGATTCAGCGAACCGCCGGGATCGGTGAAGCCGCTCTTGCTGGTCAGCAGCAGCGCACCGGCCAGCGTGTTGAGGCCGTACAGCGGGTTGGAGCCGGGAACCAGTTCCACATCGCGAATGGCAAAGTCGGGGATGGCCTCCCAGTTCATGGTTTCGGCGAATGGCTCGTTCTGCCTCACGCCGTCCATGTAAACGGAAATGCCCGCGGGCGAACCCAGCAGAGGCGAAAGGACGAAGCCGTGAAAATACAAATTGCCCTGCCACGGATTGCCCTGCGACTGGGTCATGCTGACGCCCTGAAAATTCCGCTGCAGCAGTTCGGTCATCGACTGTCCGTGGGTCTGCCGGATGTCGTCGGCCTGGGCGCTTTGCACGTTCAGGGGAATCTGCAGCACTGGAACGTCGAAGCCGGCCAGTGGGGCGACGGCAATCACGTTCACTTCGTGCAACTGCTGCACCGGCGGATCGGCGAGCGCCACCCCGCGCTGCACGAGGACGAGCAGAAGCGCGACGGTTGTCGCGACGGTCACTCCGCCATGCCGCCATGGGCTGGATGTGGGCGGCATCGGGATCTCCCTGGCTTACGCTTTCGCTGCCGTGTCGGTCGAACACAGGGGCGACGTTACGGCAACCGCATGCCGTACGCCATATCACCCTGCGTGCCGGGTGCGTCACCCGCACCCGGCGGCATCGCGAAGCCCGACCCGTCAGGCAGCTCCGGCGTACAACGTGCCCTTGGCTTTTGCGACGTGGATGGCGATCGCATCCATCAACGGCGGCGACAGGCAATCGTACGGTGGCAGGCCGAGCTCGTTCAGGCGCCCGCGCACCGCGTCCATGTTCGCCGGGTTGGCGCCTGATTCGATGATCGAGGATACGAACGCCGCGAACGTGGGTGCCGACCAGCCGTCCTGCGCCGACAGTTCGGTATGTACAAAGTCCAGGCCATAAAACGCATGGTTCTTGTCCTCGATGCGACCGTACATGTGCACGCCACAAGCCTTGCAGGCATGCCGCTGGATGGTCGCGCTGGTGTCCACCACCGCCAGCTTGTCGCCATTCTCGGTCACACTGACCTTGTCGCGCGACACCACGGCGACCATGGAGAACGGGGAGCCCTTCGGCTTCCAGCACTTGCTGCAGCCGCAAACGTGATTGTGTGCCGTCTGTGCATCGACCCTGACCTTGACCGGCTTGTCGGTGCACTTGCAGGTCAGCGTGCCGCCGCCGAAATTGTCCTTGCCCGGCTTGACGCCATTGTCGACCGACGGATGAATCTGGGTGGTTGCCATGGGTTATCTCCAACGATGATGAGTGACAGTGGCGTGGCCGATGACGGTCCCGACCGCCGGAATTCCTGGCCGCGAGGCGGACACGCATCGCCTGCAGCACGACGTGCGTCCGGGGTTGCAACAACGTGGGCGATAGCTCATGGAGTGCTCGCCACACCCGGCGGCTGGTCGAGCATCTGGCTGGCGCCAGCCAGATGGCATCGATGCCGCGACGGGTTCAATACCTGATCACCGAACGCACCACCTTGCCCTCGTGCAACAGATCGAAGGCACGGTTGATGTCTTCCAGCGGCATCACTTCGGTGATCATTTCGTCGATCTTGATCTCTCCTTTCATGTAGCGCTCGACATAGCCGGGCAGCTGCGAACGGCCCTTGACGCCGCCGAACGCCGAGCCGCGCCACACGCGCCCGGTGACCAGCTGGAACGGCCGCGTGCAGATCTCCTGCCCGGCGCCGGCCACGCCGATGATGGTGGACTCGCCCCAACCCTTGTGGCAGCACTCCAGTGCCGAGCGCATCACGTGGACGTTGCCGATGCACTCGAACGAGTAGTCGACGCCGCCATTGGTCATGTCGATGATGACCTGCTGGATCGGGGTATCCGGATAGTCCTTCGGATTGACGAAATCGGTGGCGCCCAGCGCCTTGGCCATCTCCCACTTGTCCGGGTTGAGATCCACGCAGATGATCCGCGAGGCCTTCGCCATCACCGCGCCCTGCACCACCGAAAGGCCGATGCCGCCCATGCCGAAGATGGCCACGGTGGAACCGGGCTCGACCTTGGCGGTGTTCAGCACCGCACCGATGCCGGTGGTGATGCCGCAGCCGAGCAGGCAGACCTTGTCCAGCGGCGCCTGCTTGCTGATGTTGGCCAGGGCGATCTCCGGCACCACCGTGTACTCGGAGAACGTGCTGGTTCCCATGTAGTGCAGGATCGGCTTGCCGTTGATCGAAAATCGCGAAGTGCCATCCGGCATCAGCCCCTTGCCCTGGGTGACGCGGATCTTCTGGCAGAGATTGGTCTTGCCGGAGCGGCAGTACTCGCACTCGCCGCATTCGGGCGTGTACAGCGGAATCACATGGTCGCCGACCTTGACCGAGGTCACGCCTTCGCCGATTTCCTCCACGATGCCGCCACCCTCATGGCCGAGGATGACCGGGAACAGGCCCTCGGGATCCGCACCGGACAAGGTGAATGCATCGGTATGGCAGACGCCGGTCGCCACGATCCTGACCAGCACTTCACCTTTTTTCGGAGCAGCAACGTCGACTTCCTCGATGCTGAGTGGTTTTCCCGCTTCCCACGCAACCGCTGCGCGTGTCTTCATGATCAATCGTTCCTCATAACCGTCAACCCTCCACCAAGGCGGGCCGCCAAGCAGATGCCATGCACATCAGATGCCAGTTTCCGAAGACGTCTGCAAGCTGGTGATTCAGTCACTTGAAGCGATCACATGGCGGCCTGTCCCGCGTGCAGCATCAGATTCGTGACAGATGAGTGTGCCGCATGCGGTACAGCCACCACCCTTGGAGTCACTGCACGACTTTCGCGACAGGCTTCATGTAAATCCCTGTCCCTGCCACTGCTGGATGGGAGCGACTGAGAAACAGTAGCTCGGCGGCTGAACTGCGGAATCCGGACGCCTCGTCACAGTACGCCTTTGCCAACCACGGATACGCACGGCCACCGACGCGGGTGCGCAGTGCTGTTGCTCACGACAGCTTTTCAGGAGTTGCTCAGCTACCTTGGCGCTTGTTCCGCACCACGCCGCGCTGCGGATCGTACCCCCATATGGCCAGCCCCAGAAAGACGATGAGCGAGGCGACAACCACGCCACACGCATGCCAGTTCATCTGCCCGTACATGGCGTAGCGGATCAGATCGACGCCGTACGTAAACGGATTGATGCGGGCCAACTGGTAGACGACCTGGGCCCCGGATTCCTGCAACTTCCACAATGGGTACAGCGCCGGCGACAGGAAGAACATCGGAAAAATCACAAAGTTCATGGCCCCGGCGAAGTTCTCGATCTGCTTGATATAAACGGACACCAGCAGGCCCATCGCGCCCAGCATCAGACCGGTCAGGAACATGGCCGGCAACGCCAGCAACAGGCCGGGCCACCACGGCAGGTCGAGCTGGAACAGCGCGCAGATCGCGAAAAACGCATAGGCCTGCAGGATCGACAGGAAGGTACCCGCCAGCAGCTTGCACGTCAGCAACACCGAGCGCGGCAGCGGTGCCGTCAGCAGCAGTCGCATCAAGCCCATCTCACGGTCGTAGACCATCGCCAGCGAAGACTGCATGCCATTGAACAACAGAACGATGCCCACCAGCCCTGGCACGACGTAGACCGGGTACTCGATATAGGTTGAGTACGGCGGAATCACGGAGACGCCAAAGACGTCCCGGAAACCGGCCGCAAAAATGAGCAGCCACAGGCTCGGCCTTACCACCGCGGAGAGCATTCGCCCGCGCTGGTGCATGAACTTGACCGTTTCGCGCGAGGAAAGCGCCAGCAGCGCCTGCAGGGCGTGGCTCACGCTCGACATGGCAGAGCCCCTTGCAGGCTTGCCCGCAGCCAGACCGGCCCGGGGCTCCGGTGGAACGGGAGCCGCCAAGTCGCGTTCCTGCGGCGCACCGCCGCCGGGCGTCCCTCGCCGCGATCCACGTTTCGCGGGCATCAGACCGCCTCCTCTTGCTCTACCGACGCTTCCCCGGTCAGGTCGAGGAAGGCGTCGCGCAGCGAACGCCGGCCGGTGCGCTCGCGCAATTCCGCGGCGGTGCCGGAAGCGATCCAGTGGCCCTTGTGCAGGATGATGACCCGGTCGGCGGATTCGGCCTCGTCCACCAGGTGCGTCGCCCACAGCACACCGACGTCGCGATGCGTGCACAGCGAGTGGACATACTCCACGAGTTGCGCGCGCGAGGCGGGATCGAGCCCCACCGTGGGTTCGTCCATCAGCAGCACCACCGGGTCGTGCAGCAGTGCGCGGGCCAGTTCGACCCTGCGGCGATTGCCGCCAGAAAGCGCCCGCGCCCGATCCCTGGCCCGCTCGGTCAAGCCGATGCGGTACAGCTCCGCATCGATGCGGGCGCGCGCTGCACGCCCCATGCCATGCAGCCGCGCATGGAAACGCAGGTTGGCAACGACACTCAAGTCCAGGTCCAGCGTCGCCTGCTGGAATACCACGCCCAGACACGCGAGCGCCCGCCGCGCCTGATGGCGCATGTCGAAGCCCGCCACCTCGATGCGTCCGGCGTCGGGCACAAACAATCCGGTGAGCAGTTGGAACAGCGTACTTTTCCCGGCGCCATTCGGTCCGAGCAGGGCCACGAACTCGCCGCGTGCGACGTGCAGGGACACTCGGTCCAGCGCCTTGACCGAGCCGTAGGACTTGCTGACCTCCTCCACCGCGAGTGCGAGTGCGGCCTGTCCCGGTAGCGGCGACGCGGGCATGGATGTCGTCTCGCTGGGCGCGTTCATCGCGGCACGCCATGCCGCGGGCGCGCGGCCCACAGCGCCAACAACGACACCGAAGCACCATACTTCACAGACCCTCCTTGCCGCGCCGGCCTTCGTCCACGTCAACCCCGGCCACGTCGGAAAGCAGCCCTTGATGGCGTGCCAGCAGCCGACGGCTGAGAGCGGCAACCTCCGGACTGTTCAGATCGCGACTACCCGTTTGCTCGACACGATAGTCCAGTACAACGCGTGCCGGCGTATCACCCAGAAACAATATGCGATCGGCGAGCACCAGTGCCTCACTTAAATTGTGGGTAACGAACAATACCAGTGGCCGCATTCGCGCGCACAGCCGCCGCAGCAGCTCGCGCAACTGGTTGGCTGCCGGCAGGTCGAGCGACACGAACGGCTCATCCATCAGCAGCAACCAGGGCTCGACCACGAACGCCCGCGCCAGCGCGGTGCGACGCTGCATGCCGCCGGAGAGGTGGCTCGGCCAGGCATCTCCGGAAGTGCGAAGTCCGACCTCGTCGAGCAAGCTGTCCGCGCGCGAAACATAGCTTCGATCGCGCGCCAGACGCTCGGCTTCCGCCAGCCGCACGTTGTCGCGGACCGTGAGCCACGGCATCAGCCGTGGCTCCTGGAATACCATGCCCAGGCCAGGGGGCGACTGGCCGGGCTCGGCCAACGGCACTCCGTCGTAGCGAATCGCACCCGTATAGTCGGCGTCCAGACCGGCAACCATGCTCAGCAGCGTGGTCTTGCCCACACCGGACGGTCCGACGATGGCGACAAATTCGCCGCCGCTGATGGTGACGTCGATATCGGCCAGCACCACCACACCGTCGAAACGTTTTTCGATGACATGGATGTTCAACCCTTTCATCCGCGCCACCGCATCAAGCGCTTTTCGAGAGGCCGCATCACACCGGCTTCGATGGACATGACGACAACGGCAAACGCCAGTGTGTACGCCAGAATACTGGTGATGTCGAAAAACTGGAAAAATACGGACAATTCAAAACCGACGCCATTGCTTCGTCCGAGCAGCTCGGCAATCAGCACGATCTTCCAGATCAACGCCAGGCCGTTGCGGGCAGAGGCTATGAGGTACGGATAAAGCTGCGGCAGGATCACCCGATGAAACGTCACGGTACGCGGGACGTGATACACCTGCGCCACGGCCAGCAAGCGCGAGTCGATGGCCCGCGTACCTTCGCGCGTTGTCACGACCACGACCGGGATCTTGTTGAGGGCCACGGCCACGATCACGGCGACATCCGTGAGCCCCAGCCATAGGTAGCACAAAATGATAATGACCAGCGCCGGGATGTTGAGCGCAAGCACCAGCGGGCCATCCAGCAACAGGTTGAGCTTGCGCGAACGGCCCATCATGAAGCCGATCACGGTACCCACGGTCATGGCCACGACGAACGCAGCGCCCACCCGCGCCAGCGTGATCCCCAACTCCAGCGGAAGCTGGCCGCTGCGGGTGTAGCGATACACCGCGGCGAGCACCGCGACCGGCGTCGGCAGCATGTTGCTGCCCGCGAGTCGTGCCGCAATTTCCCAAACTGCCACCAGGCCGATCAACGACGCGCTCCGCCACAGCCAGCCGCGTCCCGACGGCAGTCGGAACCCGCGCCACCCCGTCCGCGCCGCCACGCGCGACTCCCTCGTGCCGATGGTTCGGGGCACGTCGCCCGCGCCAACGCGACGATTGATAAACCTCATGGCCGACGAAATCCGCCCCAAAACACACCCGATGGTAACTCGCTCGTTCCATTGGTGAGTTCGCCGTGGCTTTCTTCAGCGACCAGATGGAACAGTTGCCCAGCCGCGTGGATTTCGGGCGCGCCGAAGTGGTCGACGATACCGTCCCGGTAACCCTGTCGGATCGCGGCGAAGACCGCTTCATTTTCGGGTTTGACTTTGCTCCTCAGCGGCTGCCAAGCCGCATCCGAGCGAGCCAGCTCCTGCTTGGCATCGTACGTGGCGGCGATGAAGGCCCGCAAGGTATCGTCGTGGGTTTCCGCCCAACGTTGCGAAAACACCCAACCGAGCAGCGGCGGGACGGTCTTGACGCCCAATCCCTTGAGCATCTGCTCCACCGTAATCACCGGCTGCATCCCCTGTGCAACGAGGCGGGAGCTGTATTGCCAGAAGTTGATCGCGGCCGGAAGCTCGCCGTCGAGCATCAGGTGATTGATCAGCGGCGCTGCGGCAAACTGTGGCTTCGCGGCGGACTTCAGGTCGATCCCGTACTCCTTGCGAGCGTAAGCACGCGCGATCAACCAACTCTTGTCCACCGGGCCGCCGGCGACGCCGAGTCGTTTGCCTTTGAGGTCGGCGAGCGACTGGATTCCCGCCTTGGGATTGGCGACGACGGCACCGACCGCCTTCGAAAACGGGACAAACTGGTAATCCTGACCACGGGATCGCAGCGTCGCGACCCAGAACCAGTCCGAGACAATAAGGTCGACGCTGCCGCTCAACAACGCCACCTTCATGGCGTTCTCGGAAGCCAGTGGCACCACCTCGAGCCGGATGCCGTGTCTGCGTGCGAGACCCAGCCTCTGGACGGTATCGATTTCCCAGCCGACCGAGCCGAACTCAAGCACCCCGACCCGCAGTTCGGGGACGTCGTGCGCAACCGCCGCGCGCGCGCCGGCACTTGGCATCATCGTGAGGAGCGCGGCACAAATCAGCGCAAGAACGCGCGTGATGAAATCAGTCGACGCCATGTTCAATCTCGCCTGCCAGCCGTTCATGTAATCACCTTCCCTACCCATCCCGACAAGTGAGCCTGGGCTTGCTCGATCCGCGAAGACCTGACCTTCTCGCAGCGTAGCGGACCGTGCGGGGCGAGACGAGAGAAAGAGTCGTCTCGCACGGGTTCCAGGGCAGACACAGACACTCCGTGCCCGGGTGCATCGGTGGACATCAAGCCGACGAAAGTTCGAATCAAGTTCAACGCGGGCCGCCGAGCGGCCACGCGGAGGTGGCGCGGGTAGCGATGGATCACCGCCACGCGCCGCAACCGTACGTCACAGAGATACGCACCTGCACCGGAGTTGGCGGCACCCCGCGAGCTGGCAAGCGCACCAACGTCGAACGCGGTCGATCTGGTGCGGCTTGAAGATGGCCCATGATCACGATCTCCGCCAATGCGCGTCCATCCGCGGCGGATTCGGTAACGCGCCCGCCATGACTGCGACATTTCACGGACCGCCGGCCTGGGTACCGGCCCCTCCCGCGTTGCTGCCAGGCACGTGCACCACCCGCGACCGGTAGTACCGCGTCGTACTGCCGAACCAGAGCCTCCGATCAATCCCGCTCGGCGCGGGCCGTCACCCACGCGGGACCGCCGCGAGCCCCGAAACCGGATCGGGGCACCTCCCATGTTCGTCTAGTTGCTCTTCTTCATGTTCATCGACTTGATCCAGGCGATGATTTTCCAAAGGTCGCCGGCTTTTGTCACGTTCGTGCCGCCCATCTGCGGCATCAAGGCGGGGGTCTCCGGGCTTACCCGCGAGTAACCCGACTCCTGCAGCTTCTTGCTTCCTAGTGACACGAGCCGAAACAAAGTGTCGTCGCTCTGGCCGTAAATCCATACGCCATTGTTGAGTGGCGGACATATACCCCCGCCGCCATTGCCGCCGTGGCAGCCATTGCAACCGTGATTGAGAAATTGCTGGTAACCCTCGGCGGCTACGGTGGTGTTTGCCGGATCGTACGGGTTCTTCAACGTACCCTTCGGGGCCTTCCTGACCACGTCCACCGGGTCTTCATCGTAGCCTTTTATTTGCTTTACGAATTCCTTTTTGGGAACCGCGTTTGTCCAGGTCCCGTTCGCGATTTTTTCCTGCAAATCCAGAAACTCAACCCGATCCAGCTGACCGTCACCGTTCGTATCGGCGGCTTTGAAGTTCAGGTTCGGCATGGCGGCCATGGCTTCCTTTTCGGTCACCATACCGTCGTGGCTCGTGTCCATCGAGTCGTACGTCGCCGGCACGTGGACGCTTTCGGCCCTGGCCGGAGCAGCCGCCGAACTGACCGGGCTATGATTGGCGAGCGCCAGGCCGATACCGGCCACGGCCACGGCGATAGCAGTGAAGCCATACACGGTCTTACGGAACATTTGACTCTCCTCTGTGAATACCAATACGAATCAACCATCTTCTGCTGGTGCTTCCGCACCACCGTGACGCCACGTCGCGAGGCAACCGCTCAGGGCACGACAGCGATGCCCCATGGCAAGCGACCGACGTGTACCGAAACCTCGGGTTTGAGCGATTTGACATCGACCACCGTCACATCGTTGGTGAAGCCATTGACGCTGTAAAGCTTCGAGCCGTCGGGAGATAGCGCCATGTGCCACGGCCGTTGTCCCACGATGATGTAGTCGCTCACTTTGTATGTCTTGGTGTTGACGACGGCAACGTGGTTCGCCGGTCCGAGCGCGATGAACGCTTGCGAGCCGTCCTTCGACATCGTGATACCGACCGGCTGGATGAACTCGGCTCGCATCCCGGGGATCGCAAAGCTGATCGTCTGCACGACCTGGTGGGTACTCACGTCGATCACCGATACCGTGCCGCCGACCTCCGAAGATGCCCAGACGTAGCGGCCGTCGGGCGTGAACGTGACCACGCGCGGACGCGTACCCACCAGTACGCTGGCGACCAATTTCAGCGTCTTGTTGTCGATGAAATGGACCAGGCTGCTGCCTTCGGAGGTTGCCACCGTGATCTGATTGTTCGGGCTGACGCGCATGCCCTCGGGTTCCGAGCCAACGGGAATCTCCGCAAGCAGTTTGCCGGTCTCCGCGTTCAGCACGGTGACCTGCGCGTTGTCCTCGTTGGCGATGTAGACCCGGTTGCCGTTGTTGCCCACAGCCAGCAATTCCGGGTCCGCCCCCGACGGCAGATGTCGCGTCACGGCGAGCTTGGACACATCGATGACATCGATTCGGTTGCTGTCACCCACGCACACGTACACCCATTTGCCATGGGGCCCTGCCACGATGCCGCGTGGACGCTGGCCCGTGGGTATGGTCTTGATCGTCTTCAGTGTGTTGCTGTCCAGCACCGTCACGGTATTGCCGCGCTCGTTGCTGACGAACAGCATCGCGGACCACGCGGGCGGCGGCGCCAGCATCAGTAGCAGCAAACACATCGCGGCAACCCGCGTGTGCCGTCCATTGTGGTTGACTGTCTTCATTTCGAGAACTTGCACAGGCTTTGGGGTTGGTCGAACCCCAAGGTATCGGTGTTGTACGTAGGGTGCAGAAAACCCGGCTGTGGCGAGATCGACACCAGGGATAACTGATCCATCAGCAGGATCGGCTGACGCAACTGGTTATCCCACGAGCGGAAGTTCATGCCCTCGCCCTTGTACCCCGCGAGCTTGAGGTTGTCCGAGGTGATGTACTTCCGGATCGCATCGACATTGCTGGCGTTGCCATGCTTCACGGCGGTCTCCAACAGATGGGCCGCAAGCCAGCCCTCGTAGTCCCGCACCGTGATCTCACGATGGGCAAGTTTCCGGAAATCGTCATGCAGCGTCTGCGCAGCATAGGACTCATACGCCGCGCCCCAGGCCGTCGCCTCCAGGCCGTCCGTACCCACGACGGGCCGCGGATCGGTGGTCCGATATTGCAGGTAGAGCCCGAATGAATTGGTCTCGTCGGCCACGAATGCGACGTCATAATCCGGCACACCGCGCGTCAGCATCGGCATTTGCGTCTGGATCTCCTGGTAACCGGTATCCACGCGGCGCGCGCCGGTTTGGAGCTCGTACGCACGTTCGGCCACGATCTTGGCACCATAGAGCTTGGCGGAACGCGTGATGTCGTTGGCGTACTCGATGTCGGCCGGGTGCTTGCCGCGTACGAGAAACCACCGCGTCCACTTTTTCCACACCAGATACTGCGCCAATGCGTCGGTCAGCATCGCATCGCTCGGAATCAGATGGAAAACATTGCGGCGACACTGGGTTTGGCGCACCACGTCGTCCCGCGCGCGAATATTCAGAATGATCGCGTCTTTTGCTTGCGGCAAATCGGCGACCGCGAGCAAATCCGGGGCTTTCAAGTCAGCGATGATGAGGCGCTGACCGGATGCCAGCAATTTTTTGGCCGCCGCGACCACGTCGCCACCTTGCGGCACCATCGTCTCATCCAGCACGAACTTCAGGCCCAGGAATTTTCCCGCCAGGTTGTTGTAGTTGGTTCCGAGGCGCACACCTGCCAGCCCTTCGTCAGGAATGACTGCGGGTTTGAGCAGCGACAATGGCGCCGGCTCCCGGTATTCCTTGCCCAGATACGCGTAATGCGTGACGACTTCCTTGCTCTTCGCCGCGCTGCCGCCCGCGCCTTGCGCATCGGATGGCGCCGCTGAAGTTGCCGCAGCCAATGTCAATGCCAACACGGCCGCGACGATGGTGGCGACACCCCGCTTCATCGTGGCGGCTCCACCGCAGCACCGCTCGAACTTGGCGCGGGCGCGAACCGGGTCATCACGTTGAGTATCTGTAGCGCCGCATCGCTGCCATTGTCCTTGGCGATATCGAGGGCGGTCTTGCCGTCCTCGGCATGAGCGTCGACTTTCGCCCCGGCCTGGATCAGCAAACCGATCAGGGGCGCGTTGTCGTGCCCGGCCGCGACCATCAGGGCCGTAAGTCCGCTCTTGCTCCGGGCGTTCGCGTCAGCACCCTTGCTGAGCAGCAACTTGCCAACCTCTTGCGGGGCAACCCCGTCGCTCAGGTACAGGCCGTCGTCGACCGGAACATTGCCGCTCTGCTGCGCCTCGAGATGCCTCGCCACGATCATCAATGGCGTCAGGTGATTGGCGCCGCATGACTCGTTGGGCGAGGCCCCGGCCTTGATCAGCGCCGTGGCGGCCAGAAAACTTCGGCTATCGAGCGCGATGCAGAGTGGGGTCAATCCTCTGGGATCCTTCGTGGTCAGGCTGGCGCCGTGGTGCAACAGCGCCTCCACCGACGGCACGTGATCGCGGTAAGCCGCCTCCATCAGCGGCGTCAAACCTGCTCCGTTGCGTGCGTTGGCATTTGCGCCCAGCTCGAGCAGCAGCTTGACGGTCGCGGAATCGCGAGCGCTGGCTGCACTGGTCAGCGGCGTGGAGCCCATGGAGTCGCGTGCGTTGAGTTCCGCCCCATGCGCGGCCAGAAACTTGATGCGCGCCGGGTCGGACGCCACCACCGCTTGCGCCAGCTCGGCATTCGGATTGGCGCCCGCCGCAAGCGATTTCTTCACGTCCTGTAGCGTGACGATCTCGCCAGGAGCCGTTTGAGACTTGTCGATGTGGGTCAGGTCCGGATCCAGCGGCTGCTGGTAGCGCGCGTAGGCGCTGGCGCCCGTGGAATAGGAACCGTGCGAGGGCAGGTTGCCTTGGACGACGCATTCGCTGCATTGCACCAACGGAACGCCGAATTCGTCGAGAATGGCCTTGATCTTGCTCGCCGATGCATCCAGGGCGTTGTCCAACGCATATTTCAGAACCACGTCGTTTTCACGCACGCCGATGGCCATCGCGTATTCCAACTGCACGTCGTTGGACATCAGGTTGACCGGTTGCAGCACGACCGGCGCGTGCCTCCTGGCCTTGGCGTAACCGGCAAACGGGCCCCACACCCCCACCACGTCGAGTTGGCCGCCCACTACCTGTTCAACTTGCCGCCACTGCTGCTGGGCGCCACGGTTGCTTGCGGTGTCGTAGCTGACCGTAAGGACGTGGACACCGTTCTTGATCCCGTTTTCGGCGAGCGCCTGGCGCAAAGCGGAGGTTTGGTAAACACCGACGCGGAGTTTCCTGAGCGCAGGGTCGGTGAGGCTCTTGATATGGATTCCGCTGCCCTTGCGAGACGCGAAAACGTATGTCGACCGGTAGATCGGCTCAGTCATCAGCACATCCGAGACACTTGCCGGGATGTCGACCACGAGATCGCAGTTTCCCAGCGGCTCGGCCGCGGTGCCGAATGCCCGTTTCAGGAACCCATAGTTTATGTACGACATCCAGTAGAACCTCACCGTCGTATGCATGGCCGCGGCCAGCACCTTGACGATCTGGTTGTCGATGCCGTCACCATTGCGGTCCGAAAACGGCATGTTGGCAGGGTCCGCACAGACGGTCAGCGGCCGTACCTGCTGATGTAGCGCGGCCTCTTTTGCGGCGTTCCGTTCGGCCGCCGTCATCTCGCTGAATTTCAAGTCGAGGTTGTAATAGGTTTTTTCCTGCGCCGACGCCAACCCAGCCACCATCAGCACGAGGAATCCAAGGGATATCGCGATACCGAATTTCATGTCATGCATTGCACTTTGAAAGGACCTCTCACGTTCGCTGCTGGCACGCGACGCTTCGGCATCGAAGCCGGGGTTGCACTAGGCAACCCCGGCAGACTTCACCATGCAACAGTGGTTTGTACACGTCTACAACTCAACCGTGCACGCGCCGTCACTTCGTGGTATCGGCATCCGCGACGTTCTGGTGCTCCGCTCCGCCCAAGCGGAACGTATACAGGGTGCCACCCTGCGGCACGAGGTTCAGCTTGGTGGTCTTGGCCATGGCGGTCGCACCGATCGCGCCGAACTTGTCGTTGAAGTTCAGACCAGCGGCCACCGGCAGGCCGGCCCAGCCACCAAGCCCGGTGAACACCGACACATACTGCTGGCCGTTGACGGCGTAGCTGATCGGGTTGCCGATGATGCCCGAACCCAGCTTGCGCTTCCACAGGACCTTGCCGGTCTTGGCGTCCACGGCCCGGAAATCACCCACCATGTCGCCATAGAAGGCCACGCCGCCAGCCGTGACCAGCGCACCACCCCAAGTCGCGTACTTGTCGGGGTTCTTCCAGACGATCTTGCCGGTGTCGACATCAAAGGCCTGGAACTGGCCCGCAAGGCCAGCTGTGGGCTCGTACATGTACACATTGGCGAACGAGTAACCCGAGCCCTGTTGCGTACTGGTGCGCTTCAGCGGCGTATCCTCCATGCACCATTGGTTGGTCGGCACGAAGAAGACCTGCGGGTTGCTCGGATCCACCGCCACCGGCTGCTGATCCTTGCCACCCATGGCCGACGGGCAAGCCTGCACGGCTTTGTCAATGCTGAACGGCGAGTGCGCCTTGACCTTGATCGGTTGATCGGTCCCGCCGACGTCGATCTTCTCGGCCCAGTTCACAGGAACGTAGTTGTGCGCGCGCAGCAACTGGCCGGTTCTGCGGTCCAGCACATACGCAAAGCCGTTGCGGTCGAAATGCACCAGCACGGGGCGATTCTTCTGGCCATCGATATCCATGTTGACGAGGACACTTTCGTTGATAGCGTCGTAGTCCCACTCGTCGTACGGGGTCAGCTGGTACGCCCACACCATCTCACCCGTCGACGCGTTGCGCGCGATGATCGACAGCGACCACTTGTTGTCCTGGGTACCGTCGTTGCACTTCTCCCACGTGGTGTACTTGCAGCGATACGAGGGGCTCCATGTGCCAGGGTTGCTGGTACCGTAATAGACCAAGTTCAGCTTCGGGTCATAGCTCAGCCAGCCCCAGACCGTCGCACCGCCGCGCAGATACTCACCCTTCGGATACTCATCAATGCCACGATAGGTCTTCAGGGTGCCGTGCTTTGGAACTGCCTTGTTGGTGTCCGCGGTCATGCCGACGTCCTTGGCAGTGCCGTTGTTCCAGAAGTGCCAGACCCTCTTCCCGGTAGCGATCGAGTAAGCAGCGATGCTGCCACGCGCCGCAAGCTCAGCACCGCCGTAGCCAATGATCACGTTGTTGCCGGCAATCGCACCCGCGCCAGTCATGGTCTGGCCTTTCTCCGTGTGCGCGAGCTTGTCGCTCCAGTCCACCTTGCCCGTCAAGGCATCCAGCGCGATCAGGTAACCGTCCAGGGTATGGAAGATCACCTTGCCGTCGGCGTAGTTGAGGCCGCGGTTGACAGTGTCGCAGCACGCGATAGCGACGGCGCTGTTGTCACGGCCGTCTTTCTTGACATAATTCCATACAGTCACCGGGTTGTCCGGATCGGACAGATCCAGCGCCTGCACGACATTCGGCCAGCCGCTGACCAAAAACATCATCGGCTTGCCGCCAACTTCCACGACGATCGGCTGGCCTTCCTGGCCACGCAATGAACTGAGCGACTGACTCCAACTGAATTGCATATTGCCCGCGTTGCTGGTGTTGATTTGCTTCAGCGGGCTGAAACGCGTCAGGTCGTCGTTGCGACCCGGCGCGGGCCACATGTTCGGGTTTGCTGCGCTCTTGGCGAGGGCTGCGGACGCGCTCGTTTCGCTTGTCTGGGCCACCGCCGTTGCACCGACGACCCACCCCAGGCTGGCCAGCATGGTGACGCAAAACCTAAACCACCGTAAACGGCTGCTGTTTTGAGAACTCATGGTGATTTCCTCTCCTCTGCATGTCACTGAATAATCATTCTGGACATTCATCCAGGGATGGCCACATATCGGCTTTTGGTTCCTACAGCGCCCCGACTGCACGGCTACCCACGCTGGTATGCGAGGGAGGCTTCGTCAATGCGGTCAGGCTCTGGTCTCGCGTAGACGGATCCATGGCGGTCCACGCAAGTTTTCTACTGTGTCAACTACACTGATCGAGCGGCGACCGCAAACAGACTGAGGCCGAGACCGAGGATGATGGACCACTCGCGGGAACGTGCAGGTTCGTTTTGCATGGTGTCTCCCCTAGTGCGGTGAAACGTGCCTAATGGGCGGCCGCCGGACGCACCCGGGGCCGTTGTAGGTGAAGGTCATGAAGCAGCCCGCGTGCCAGTCAGCAGCATTCCATGAAAATGGCGTCAAATCAGATAATTGGAATGTCGCGTCAATCGCGATCGACAACCGGTTGTGCAACCGGTGTACTCATTGCGAAACAGTTGGTGGTGCACTTTTGGCTCACCGGCGCGTATCGCCCCGGGCGGCGCCGGGTCACCGGGTCGCGCAGCGACTGCGCGATGATGCTGGACAGACTTTCGCCCTCGCGCAGAACGGCTTCGGCCGCCCGGTGCAACTGCGGCTCGACTCGAAGCGCGGGCCTGGAGCGGATTTCATGGGCGTACGCCTCACGCGTTGCCTTTGCGATGCAAGGCAGCAGGGGCGTGACCCGAACCTTCACCGCGCAGGAAAAGCCGCTGCGCCAGCCTTCGGCATGTCCCGATAATCAACCCTTCCCTGCATTATCTGCCGGCGCTCGGGTGCCGACCGACTTTGCCACATGGCTGCCCACGTCCGGGCGGAACGCGATCGCCAGGCGATTCCAGCCGTTGATGGCAATGATGGCCAGGGTCAGCTCGACGATCTCCTTCTCATCGAAATGCGCCTGCAGGTCGGCGTACAGCGCGTCGGACAGTTCGTTCATGGACACCTGCGTCACGGCTTCGGTCCACGCCAGCGCCGCACGCTCGCGCGGTGAATAAAAGGCTGTTTCGCGCCATACCGACAGCAGGTACAAGCGCTGCTCCGTCTCACCGGCGGCGCGGGCATCCTTGCTGTGCATGTCCAGACAGTAGGCACAGCCATTGATCTGCGAAGCGCGCATCTTCACCAGTTCGAGCAGCTCATGTTCCAAGCCCGAGCGGCGCACCCCGGCTTCCAGATCGAGCATGGCCCTGAAGGCATCGGGAGCGGCTTTCCTGTAATCGATACGGGTATTCATTGTTGTCTCCGTTGGACGGAACTGCGCCGGACCTTCACTCGCTGCCAAACAGTCGTTGTGCATCCGGGTAACTGAAACTGGACGCCAGGCAATCGAATCGACCGCTGGAAAGCAATTCGGTGGCGGCACGATCGACCGCTGCCAGTGCCATGGTTGCGAGGCGGGTGGCGGTGCTCACCCGGGCGATCCCGAGCCGGGCCAGTTCGGCCAGTTCGGGCACTCCCGGACCGGCGGTGACGTTGACCGGCGCGTCGATTGCGTTCACCAGTGCCTGCAACATCGGGCCATCACGCAGCGCGATGGGATAAACACAGTCCGCACCGGCCGCCAGGTAGGCCTGCGCGCGCCGCACCGTATCGTCGAAACACGATGCGTCGCAGCCGCCAGGATGCTGCATGCAGGTATCCACCCGGGCGTTGATCACGATCGGCACACCGGCCGCAGTGGCGGCTCTGCGTGCGGCCTCAATCCGTGCGGCGGCTTCGGTGCAGGGTCGAAGGCCACGATGCCCCGGCAAGCCGTCTTCCAGATTGATACCCACGGCACCCGCTGCAATGACGGCACGCACGCTGGCGCCGATGGCCGCGAGGGTGTCGCCGTAACCGCTCTCCATGTCCACCGTCACCGGCAGCTCGACCACGCGCGTGATCCGCGCGATCGCGGCCAGTACCTCGGTCAGCGGGGCCTGTTCGCCATCGGCATAACCAAGCGACCAGGCCAGGCCGCCGCTGGTGGTGGCGATGGCGGTGAAGCCGTGCCGCGTCAACAGGCGGGCACTGCCTGCATCCCATGCGTTGGGCAGCAGCAAAACCGCCGAGCGGTCATGCATGTTGCGGAAGGCTTGTGCCTTGAGGACTTGCGCCTCCATTTTCATGCTGGTTTCTTCCTCTGGCTGGCTGCCTGTTGTGGGGTCGTTCGAAAACATCGCATTCTATTTGGCGTGTCGGCGGATGATGCGCCAGCGGTGGCGGGTGCGGCGACGCGGCAACCCTCGCGGTGTCGGCGCCGCATTCATCGATCTGGACGACCCGTGTCCCCCCGACGGTCTCAAGCAAAGTGCCCGGCATTGACAGTGACGCTGTCGCCGCGCATGAAGTGCTCCTGCAGGTATTTTTCCCCCTCGTCGCAGAACAGCGTAACCACGGTGCGCAACTCCGGATGGCGCTCGCGTACGCGACGCGCGGCCAGCAGATGCGCACCCGAACTGGGGCCGCAGAGCAGGCCGTGATGCCGCGCGAGATGGCGCATCGACTCGATCGCGTCGCTGCTGGAGACGCTGAGCACCTCATCCACCAGACCGGCGTGACGCTGGAAGATGCCCGGGACGAATCCGTCCGAGATGCCCTCGATCTGATGCAGGGAAATTTCGCCGCACAGCAGGGTGCACGATTCGGAAGGCTCCATCGCGAACAAGCGCACCGCGGGATTGACGGCGCGCAGCGCCTGGCCCACCCCGATCAAGGTGCCGCCGGTGCCGACACCGGCCACCAGCGCGTCGGGCAAGCGGCCGGCCGGCAGTTGCGCCAGGATCTCGGGGCCCAGCACCAGGCGGTTTTCTTCGACATTCCATTCCGACTCGAACTGACGCGGACAGAAATAGCCCGGCTGTCGACCCAGTTCATGCGCCTTAGCCAGCGCATCGTTGACGTGGAATCGCCCGCAGAACAGCACTTCGGCACCATAGGCGCGCGAAATCGCCACGCGTTCGCTGGACAGGCCTTCCGGCATGACCACCAGCATGCGGTAGCCCTTGACCGCGGCGACCATCGCCAGGGCGTTGCCGGTGTTGCCGCTGGTAGCCTCGACAAGGGTATCGCCAGGCTTGAGCAAACCCTCGCGTTCGGCACGTTCGATCATGTAGTGGGCGATGCGTGCCTTGATCGAACCGGAGGGATTGAGAAACTCCAGCTTGGCGTAGATACCCTCGATCTCGAGCAGCGGGGTATCGCCGATCGCGTCGAGGATACTGGCGGAGACGCCTGCATAACGTGTGTTCACGGGTGCATTCCTCCGGGTCTCAGCGTGCCGTCGCGTGCGCCTGGTGCATGGTGTCGAGCGCCAGCGTCGAATGCGCGTAGGCGCCACCCGCGCGCATCTCGGCAGCAACCCAGATCGCCTCCATGATCTCCTGCTCGCTGGCGCCGTGCTTGAGCGCGGCCTCGGTGTGGCCGCGGATGCAGTAGGGGCATTGCGTGACGTGCGCCACCGCCACGGCGATCAACTGCTTGGTCTTGACCGGCAGCGCGCCGTCGGCAAAGACCTGGGCGCTGAAGGCCTTGAAAGCATCCAGCGTGGCCGGCGCCAGTTCGCGGCGCTTGCGCGCGAGCTCCGGGGTGAACGGAGGATAGACCGGATGTTCCATGACATTCTCCTTGGTGCGGAAATCAACGTTCGGGAGGCGCCATAGCGCGCCGCCTGAGCGTCCAGGGCAAAGGATCGCTGGCCGGGAAACTCGCCGCCAAAGTGTCGTCGAGCAGGCGATCACGGGCGTCGCGCACAGCATCTCGTTCACTCGGCACGATAGCCGGCGGAGCGGCGGTCACGCCCGACATGCCTGCGGGCTCACAGGATGGGCGCAGATCCTGGCCCATGTCATCGACCAGCGACATGATGGATCTCCTGCATGGCACGCGAGCCGCGCGCGCCGACGGCGGAAACCGGATGGCTCCCTAGGAACCTGTCGGGCTTTGGTGGTCGAGGTGAGAATTCGGCTGTGCGAGGACAGATTTTCGACGCTTCGCCGGCCCATGGTGGTTCCATGGGCCAAGAAGCGGCGGAAATAGGGACCGCACAGACGGATTCGCAGCCCGGCCGAGCAAAGTCCGACAGGCTGCTAGGTTCAAAGCCCCACATTGTTGCGTTCCAGCACGCGTTCGGCGCGATAGCTCGAACGCACCAGCGGTCCGGCGACCGCTTCGACAAAGCCTTTTGCCAGCGCCAGGTCGCGATAGTGGTGGAATTGCTCGGGCGTCACGAAGCGTGCCACCGGCAAATGATTCGGCGACGGACGCAGGTACTGCCCGAGCGTGACGATATCGACCTGCGCCGCGCGCAAGTCATCGAGGGTCTGCGCGATTTCGGCATCGGTCTCGCCCAAGCCCAGCATCAGGCTGGACTTGGTCAGCGTGTCGGGCGCGTGCCGCTTGGCGAACCCGAGCACGCGCAAGGTCTGCGCATAACCGGCGCGCGGATCGCGCACCTCCCGGGTCAGGCGCTCGACGGTTTCCAGATTCTGCGCATAGGTGACCAGCCCGGCGTCCAGCACCGTGGCCACGGCGGCGAGGTTGCCGGCAAAATCGGGCGTCAGCGCCTCCACCGCGACCGCCGGCGTGCGCGCATGGATGGCGCGGATGCAGGCCGCGTAATGCGCCGCGCCGCCATCGTCCAGATCATCGCGATCGACCGACGTCAACACCACGTACTTCAGCCCCATCAGTGCCACTGCGTCGGCCACGTGCGGCGGCTCCAGCGGATCCAGCCAGCCGTGCGGATTGCCGGTGCTCACCGAGCAGAACCGGCAGGCGCGGGTGCAGACCTCGCCCATCAGCATCAGGGTCGCGGTGCCGCGGCCCCAGCATTCGGCGATGTTGGGACACTTGGATTCCGCACAGACCGTGTGCAGACCGTGACCGCGGACGATGTCGTGCACGGCTTCATAGCGCTCGCCGGCCGGCAGGCGCACGCGCAGCCACGGCGGCTTGCGATCGGCATCGGGGGTCGCACTGTCGGCATGCGGGCGCAGCCCTCCCTTGACCGCACGGACACCTTCCGGGGTGACGTACTTGCTGCCGTCGCGTGGCGTGCTGGAACGAACAGGTGGAACCATGGGCGATGACCTTGCGGGCTGACGATTGGGGGGTGGGATCATTTCTGCGCGAGCTCGCGAACCCGGCGCTCGATCGCCACGGCATGGCACTGCTCGATCTCCACATTGGCGAAGCGCGGCGCAGCGGCATCCGGTTGCACCTCGCGCAGGACGTAAAGCGTGCCGCAATACGGGCAGCGCATGCGACCGGTCTGGTGGATCGGCAGGTAAACACGCGGATGGCCGTTCCAGAGGCTGCTGTCGTGTGGTGGGCAGGTCAGCGGCAGCTCGTCCCAGCCTACTTCGCACACCGTCTCGGACGCGCTCACGCGCAGCCCGGTGACCGGGTCGGACGGGGCCTGCCATCGCTGACCGCTATCCATGTCAGCGCTCCAGATACGGCAGCTTGTCGGCCACGCCGTTCCACTGTTCGGCATCCGGCAGGGCGTCGATCCTGCTGTCGATCACCGGCCACTTCGGCGCCAGTTCGGCATTGATTTGCAGGAAATGCTCCTGCCCTCCGGGCACATCGTCCTCGGCGAAAATGGCATAGGCCGGGCATTCGTCGACGCAGAGCGTGCAGTCGATGCATTCAACCGGGTCGATCACCAGGAAGTTGGGGCCTTCGTGAAAGCAGTCGACCGGGCAAACCTCGACGCAGTCGGTGTATTTGCACTTGATGCAGTTGTCGGTGACGACGTGAGTCATGAGGTGATTCTCGGGTTACGCCGCACGCATCCGAAAAAAAATCGCTGGCGCGGATGCTTCGCTTGTCTCGTTCAACCTTGCCGGAGTCGTCGGCGACACGGTGCGCACCGCGCCGGGACGAACCCGGACGATGGCCGCTCTCGTGTTCAAGAGGTTGCGCCTGCGAGACGATAAAATTCAACGTAGAAGCGCCCGGGCTCCACGAAACGGACGTGGTGGGGCGCCTGCGGCTCGATCACGATCGTGTCGTCCCTTTCGGCGAAGACCTCGCCCGCCAGGGGAGCCTCCAGTTCGAAGTGGATGCGGCCCTCGAGCACATGGATCAGGCCCCACGTTCCGGGCTTGGTCGTGTGAGCTCGCTGCAGCTTCAGCGGCAGGTTGTCCGCGGTGAAATCGATGGAACGGCCATAGGCTTCGAGGCCCAGGGGCAAGCTGTGCGGAATATCGGACATCATGGGGTCTCCCGATCGTGGTTCATTCGCGTTCACCATGGCACCCGCGACGCGAGTCGATGCAGCAATGCGTTGAACCGGTGCTCGCCTTTCGGGTCACTGTGTCGCAAGGCGACGCATGCGCGCCCGGCCAGGCGGCAAGCCGCCTCGACCTGCCCGGCCACGGCAAGCGCTTCCAGACTGGCCAGCAGGATGCCGGTGAGGCTTTCAGGCGACGGCTTCGAGGCGTGAGAACGCATCTCGCCTTCCGTTGACGTGTCGTCGATCATTGGATGCTCTCCTCTTCCATGCCGAGGTACCGCTTGGCCTCGGGGGTCATCATTTGCGGCGACCATTCCGGGTCATAGGTCATGACCACCTCGACGCCCGCGATGCCGGGCAGCCGCGCGACGCTCTCGCGAGCGCCCTCCTGCAGGTAACTCGTCGCCGGGCAGCCGCGCGTGGTCGTGGTCATGAGCACGTGCGCCATGCCGGCGTCATCGATGCTGACGTCATAGATGAGCCCGAGGTCGACGATGTTGTAGCCGAGCTCGGGATCGATCACGGTGCGAAGCGCCTCCCTGGCCCGTTCGACCCGGGACTCTCGTTCGCCGCTGTTCATGCGCCACTCCCCGCTTCACTGCCGATGCGCACCGCAAGACGATAGGTCGTGCCGTCGGCGTCGAAGCCACCGCGCCAGCGATGACCGCGCTTGACGAGCTCCGGAAGCAGGAACATCGGTTCACGACAAAGCAGCGCCGACAACACCTCGCCTTCCTTGAGGGATTCCAGCGCCGCCAGCGTACGCACCATCGGCTCGGGTGGATCGAGATCGCGGTTGTCGATGGAAAGCGCGGGCGGCGGCCAGACGTCGTCGTCACCGGGCGCGCTTGCTTCCGCCTCGGCGGAAGCCGGTGCCCGTCCGGCGGGGGTGAACAGGACCTCCCAGTCGTCGGGGGCGAGCTCCCGCACGTCGTGCGCGTAACCCCTGGAACCGAGCATGTGCAACAGCGGCGTCGGCTTGAAGGTGGCGAACAAGCGCAAGCCCTGATCCGGCCGCAATCCCGCTACCGTGGCCATGATCTGTTCGAAAGGCTCGCCGCCATCGCGCAGGATGGGGCGCACATCGAGATCCACAAACGTCGTCATCAGCAGTCTCCTGTCGATCAGTGCGATCGCGTCAAGGAAAGAATCAGCGGCGGTCGCATGCTCCCGGCCGGGAAACGCGCCGAAGCAGGTACATCGTCCAGACGGCGCGCTCGCACCAACTGCAGGACGATGCCCGCAGTGCCGACCAGCAGCATCGCTGCCGCTACCCGGAATGCCCATGCGCTGTCCAGGAACAGCGCCACTGTCGCCGCCCAGGCGGCGATGAAATACAGCCCGAACCACTTGCGCGCATGTTGCTCGGCAACCAGATCCTGCACCCTTGGGGTGGGTGCCTTGCCCAGTACCGGACCGTAGCACTCGAGCCAGGTGAGGAACGGGACGATCTTGTAGAGCTTGGCCAGCCCCAGCCCCGACAGCCAGCCGAAGGCAATCAGGAACACCACCGCACCTGCATGGCGTGCCAGTGCGCCCATGCTCCCAAGCACCACGATCAGCAGCGCGGCGAGCAGCAGCGAGCCCACCGCCGCCGCGGCCATCCGGCCGTTGAGTTCGATCACCCGCCGTTTGCGCGCCCGATACAAATGCGCGATGTCACGCGCGTACAGGATCACGGTCAGCAAACCGAGTACCCCGGCGGCAACAAAAACCGAAGCGGTGCCATGATTCGCCAGAACGGCGGTCGTGCCGCCGAGCACCGCCACACCCAGTGCCCATGCGCCGAACCGCAGTACCGCGCGGGTGCTCGGACGATCCAGTTCCGGCGCCAGCATGAACATCGCCAGCAACCGGTAGCTGACACCCATGGCGGTCAAGGTAAGCCAGCCGCCCAGTCCGGCGACGATGTGGATCGGCAGACCGTAAGCAAAGATGCGAAGTGCCGCGGGGGTCGTCGTGTCACCCGCCAGCACCAGTGCGAAGGTGATGCCGATGGCCACGGTGGCCGCCAGGCCAAGCAGGCCCACGGCGACAAATCGCGCCGGCAATCCCAGCGGGCGCGCGGTCCAGAGCGTGCGGCCGAGGTTCCACAGCACGAGGCTGAAGCCGGCCGCCAGCAGAACGCTCGCGACGGGGAAGAACGGCAACGCCACTGCGACCGTCCCATCCAAACCGAGGAAACCCGTCAGCAGCGCCGCCAGCCCGCCGAGAAGCAGCACCAGCGCGGGCAAGGGCAGTGTCGCGCTGTGGAGCGGCCTGGCGACGAGTACCGGCACGAACTGGAATAGTGCGCCACACAGCAGCAGACTCAGCCAGCCCAGAACCACCAGATGGACAAGCAGCAGCGTCGCTGGCGCCCGGATGGGCGCGTTCGGAAAACCCCATCCCGCGACCATCAGACTCTCCGCGGCCAGCAGCGCGACGAGCGCGGCAGCGAAATACGACATGGTCCAGCGAGAGAGCGAAACACCAGCCACGAGACGACTTCCCGGGATGCTTGTGCCGAGCCCCTGCGGCCCGGCACCCACGTTGACTTGACGGTACGGCTTCAGGCCGCCTGCGCGAGTTTGCGGATCTCCACGCGCCAGACCTCGGGGCCCTTCTCCAGATAGTTCCACGAGAACTGCTGCGGATATTCCGCCTCGAGCTGGTAGTACAGCGGCTTGGGGTCGTGGTCATTGACCAGAACGAAAGCGGTGCCGGGGAGCAAGGCATCGACCAGCTGGAAAATCTTGGCATGGCGTTGGGCCGGCACGAGGGGCCGCACGTCGACCTCGGGAGACGCGGGAGATACAGCGGAATGGGGCATGACGTTCATCCGGATGGGGTGGGGGCGATCGCTGCGGTCGACATGCGACCGGGCAGCCTGGCGACGGCCTTGCTCTTGACGGCATCCATCGTTGCGGGATGGAAGCCCGGCTGCTTGAGGCAAGCGTAGATCTCATAAGATGCATTGTCAATGCATCTTATGAGCAATCCGATGGCTCCCCATGGCAGGTACCGCGCAGGCGCTACTGATCCGGGCTGGCTCGGTGTTGCTGGCGCCCGGCTAAACAAACACAAAGATCGTGATCAGTGCCAGCTGTACCAGTGGGTAGTAGCTGGCACGGTCGAACAGGCGGGCGGCCTGCCGGCCATCGCCTGACCGGTAGAGCTGGAATGCCGGCAGTAGCAGCAGCCAGAACCCAGCCAAGATACTGGGAACCAGGTAGGGCAGACCCAACTTCAGGGGCGACATCAGCGGCAGGAACACGCTCGCGATGACGGCCAGGATCAGAGCAATGTTGATCAGCAGGCCAGCTCCACGTGTGCCAATGGCCAGCGGTATGGTTCTGGCCCCGATGACGCGGTCCTCTGCCATATCGTTCCAGTCGGCCGGAATGTTTTGCCCCCCGATTTCCCAAAGCATGATCCAAGCCAGCAGTAGCGCCAGCAGTGGCAGCGAGGGCTGTCGCTGCACCACGAACACCGCCGCGAGCGGCCCGCAAGATTTCACCAGTCCACTTACCAGAGTGCGCCAGTAGCTCACTTTCAGTAGCAGGCAATAAGCCACTTCCAGCACGGCGGCGGCCAGTACGATAAGCACGAGAGGTGGGTTGAGCAGGTACGCGCCGATCAAGGTCAGCGCGTACCAGAATGTGAACCATGCCAGTCCGCTGCGCACGCTCAGCAGCTTCTGCGCCAACGGGTAACGCAGGTTGCTGGCTTCCACCGCATAGCCCGGGTTGAGGCCGGTACTGGCAAGTTTTTGCTGATCCGTCTTGACGCCGACCAGGTCGTTGAGGGAATAGATGGCGGTGTAGCCGGCCGCGGCTGTCAGCAGTGATAGCGTCAACACTGGCCAGGCGGGCAAGCCACCGAGCCAGAGCAAGGCCGCAAAGCCGGGCATGGCGACGTCAAGGACGCCGTGGGTGGAGCGGGACAGGGCAAGGAACCGGCGCATCGGTCGTTACTTCCTTTGATGAAACTGGCCATGTAGTTGACGTCTGCGCGATCGGAGGCGACGCGGAAATGACGGGTCAGCGGGTTGTACATGAGGCTGGCGATACTGAGGGATTCCAGCCCGCTGGCGTGCGCCCAGTCGCGCAGTTCCTGCGGGCGGATCAGCTTCCTGTAGTGATGCGTGCCGCGTGGCAGCAGACGCAGGATGTACTCGCCGCCGAGGATGGCAAACAGGAACGCCTTCGGCGTACGGCTGATCGTCGAGAAGATGACTCGCCCGCCCGGTTTGAGCAACCGCGCACAGGCGGTGATCACCTGACCGGGATCGGGCACGTGCTCAAGCATTTCCATGCAGGTCACCGCGTCAAAGCTTCCGCTTTGCTCCTGCGCGAGTTGCTCAGCGCTCACGTATCGGTAGTCAATCTGCAGATCATGCAAGCGCGCGTGCTGACGGGCTACTTCCAGCGACGACTGGGACAAGTCGATGGCAGTCACCTGCGCGCCCGTCCTGGCCAGTGCCTCGGCGAGGATTCCGCCACCGCAACCGACGTCCAGAATCCTGCTCCGGGCGATATCGACATGGTCGATATGATCGACGATGAATTTTGTACGTAACGGGTTGATGGTATGCAGCATGCCCATCTTTCCCTGTGCATCCCACCAAAGTTGTGAAACCTTGTTGAACTTGGTGATTTCCTGCGCATCAGCATTCGAGAATCGAGTCATTTTTCCTGGTCGTCCGGTCGATGAGCATCGTTATGGAGGATTCGATTTCTTGCGGCGCGATATCGTTGACGAAGACGCATCTGCCCAGTCCATCCGGTATCGGCACCCGCTGCAATCCGTTGCGGTGCTCGACACGATCCATCAGCGCATGCCACATCGGGCCGGCATCCAGGACGCTCGTGTCCAGCGTGACTCCCAATTCGGCAAGCAACCGGAAAACCCGGTCAACCTCATCTCCAGACAGCAAGCGGCGGCGCCCGGCTATCAGAAGCGACACGGCGATATCGAGCAGCACCGCCTCGCCGTGCAGCAGGTCATCGTGATGGGTTTCGAGCCCGTAACTGAACGTATGGCCGAAGTCGACCGTTCGGGCGAGCGTTTCCTCGAAAAGGTTGGCCTGCAGTTCTTCAAGCATCCCCGCGATGGCGCGGTCGAGAATCTTGCCGCCGTGCTCATCCTGGAAACGGGCTGCGATGGCGTCGGCGCCGTGCAGCTCAAGCTGACGGAACAGCGCGGCGTCCTTGATGACCGCCAGTTTGATGATTTCACACACGCCATTCAGGATGTGCCGATGAGGCAGAGTCTGCAGGAACGCCCGGTCGAGCAGGACCCGCTGCGGAGGCTCGAAGCTTCCCAGGCGATTCTTGCGGCCGTTGAAGTTGATACTGGTCTTGATCCCCACCGAGGCGTCGACATAGCCCATCAGCGTGGTGGGAACCTTGATGTGCGGAACGCCGCGGCGATAGCTGCCGGCAACGAAACCGACCACGTCCGTCAGCACCCCGCCGCCGATGGCGATGATCGGTTCATCGCGGCGATGGATCGGGAAGGAATCCAGTTCGCGCAGGATGCCGAGATAGGCATCCATCGTCTTGTTTGCCTCGCCGCCGGGAAAACCGACCACTCTCGCGTCGATCCGGTGATGCGCGAAATAGGCGGCTACCGTGTCGGCGCAATGGCGAGCAACATTCTCATCGATGACAACGAACCGGCGCCCGCCCTTGATCCTGCCGCCCGCCAGCAGGGCGTCGTTTTGCGGGTCGAACAGGTTGGAAGTACCGATGATGTCGTATTCGATCAGACGTTGATGACGGATGTGCCATCGCGCGGAAGCAGGAGCGGTCATATCGCCTCCAGCCAGCCGGACCTTGCCTGCAACAGCCTGCGCGCCAGCGCCCGGACACGCTCCATGTCGTGGTTCCGATAGTGGCCGCACTGGTCGATGCGCTGGTAAGGCACGCGCGTGGCAGTGAGCAGGTCGGTCAGGATATTTTCCAGGACGCCACTGATCGTCCCGGCGCGACCCTCGTTCAGGAAGATCAGGTAAAAGCCGGTCTGGCAACCCATGACGCCCACGGCGACGAAATTTTCCGGCAGGTGGCGTTGAAAACCCTCCAGCAGGAAATGCTCGAGGGAATGCAGTTCCGTGGTGGACAGGTAGTCATTGGCATTCGGAAGGGTGACGCGCAGGTCGATGCAATAGATTGCATCGCCCCGCTCGCCGGTCCGTGCGGAGCGCAGCTTTACGCTGGGCGCCTTGAGCAGGCGATGGTCCAGTTCTCCGACGGCGCGTATGTCCCACCCTAGTTCTTCGACGTTGATCACCATTTGCCCCTGCTCGAATTGACGGTCACGTGCAACCTGACCATCACCCCCCACCGGTGAATGGCGTCAGGTGCCGGTAACTTTCCGCCAGGGCTTTCTCCCACGATTCAACATGGTGATACAGCTCGACCGTGCCATAGCCAGAGAAGCCGTTGTCCGTCAGCGCCTTGAAGCTGGCGGCAAAATCCAGCGTCCCTTCGCCGGGAATCTCGTGGAAGTGGACAACCCCGGTCAACGTGTTGGCGACCATTTTTTCGACCAGCGGTGGATGCTTGGCCCCCCGCAGATAGGCGATGATGGGCCTGGCTCGCTCCAGTACATCAAAATCCAGGCCGGGAACGGAGATCAGGTAGGTGAAGATCTCATCGTCCAGGGGCGATGCCCCGTCGTACAGGCTTGCATAATCGACATAGGCCGGAGACTTCTCCACGCCAGCCCGGGCCAACAATGCGTCGACACGTCGGTGCTTTACGCGGCCCGGTTTTTCGTCGCTGAAGTAGAGGGGATGGTTTCCATCCACCAGCAAGTAGTCGGCAGTGTCCGGGAAGAAGACCAGGGTGCTGGCGAAGCCCGGCTCGAGATCCAGGTCTTCGGCATCCTTGACGATTTTCAGGTTGTAGCCTTCGCGTGCGTCCGAGATGTGAAGATAGCGGGTGAACGGAGCGGCCTTGCCCAGCGCGGCGATGTAGTCCTTCTCGGAGCAATAGGCATGACAGATGTCGACATGCAGCTGAAAGTGTGGCGAGTGGATTTCCTCGACCAGCGCGAGACCGTCTTCCATCGTCTCGATGAGCATGCCGGGCTCCGGCTCGATCAGCAGCGTGATGTCTTCATCCATACGAATTTCGCGCAGGCATTGCTGGATGCTTTCCAGCAGCAACTCGCGCGGGTTGACCGACGGATCGATGGCGTGCTCGTGGCGGATGAATCCGCTGCCAAAGGTAACCAGCGGGATGCCCAGCTGACGGGCGACATGGATGCCACGCTTGACCAGGCCGATGCGGCGTTTGCGCCCGGCCAGACCTGCCGCCATCAGTGATGGCTCGTGCGGCCTGCACGGATCGAAGAAGTGTGATGCGGTCGCCACGCAGACCGGTTTGACCCGGGTGGAGTCCAGACGCTTTTTGACAACCGCCAGGTAGTCGTCGTCGAGGTCGAACGGATTGAACTGGCGGCGGTGAAAGGAGATTTCGATGCCCGCGTAACCGGCTCTGTCCACGACGTCAATCGCATCCAATAAATCCAGGTTGGTCAGGCCAAAAGTGCTGTAGCTGAGTTGGACTTTGCCCATGAATGTCTCTTCCGGTTGCCTGCGGATGGCTGGCGGTGCTGCTTGCGCGAGATCGGCCCCGGCCATCCCGCTTGCGTTCTTGAACCATGTTGCGCAGGCGACCTGTCGACGACTCTGATGTCATTCCCGAGCGAGGTATCCATGCGGGGGAACCCGTCCTGGCCAGGCCCGGTTGAACGAGCACCCGACCTGAAGCGAATTCCACGTTGCAGGAAAAGCCACCCGGAAGACCCAGTGGCTCTCGGTCCCGTGGCCGGTTCGTTATTACCCGGACGCCCCACTTCTCAGCCCTGCACTGGGATCGCCACGACGATGCCGGGTATGGACCCGGTGGTTTCCATCACCACTCATGCGCTTCCAGTGAGGCACGCGTAAGGCCAAAAATCGGCGGCACAGTTTGAAGATACCCAAGCGCCGCCAGCCCGCCGAGAAGCAGCACCAGCGCGGGCGAGGGCTGTGTCGCTGGCGGCCCGATGGGCGCGTTCGGAAAACCCCATCCCGCGACCATCAGACTCTCCGCGGCCAGCAGCGCGACGAGCGCGGCAGCGAAATACGACATGGTCCAGCGAGAGCGAAACACCAGCCACGAGACGACTTCCCGGGATGCTTGTGCCGGGCCCCTGCGGCCCGGCACCCACGTTGACTTGACGGTACGGCTTCAGGCCGCCTACGCGAGTTTGCGGATCTCCACGCGCCAGACCTCGGGGCCCTTCTCCAGATAGTTCCACGAGAACTGCTGCGGATATTCCGCCTCGAGCTGGTAGTACAGCGGCTTGGGGTCGTGGTCATTGACCAGAACGAAAGCGGTGCCGGGGAGCAAGGCATCGACCAGCTGGAAAATCTTGGCATGGCGTTGGGCCGGCACGAGGGGCCGCACGTCGACCTCGGGAGACGCGGGAGATACAGCGGAATGGGGCATGACGTTCATCCGGATGGGGTGGGGGCGATCGCTGCGGTCGACATGCGACCGGGCAGCCTGGCGACGGCCTTGCTCTTGACGGCATCCATCGTTGCGGGATGGAAGCCCGGCTGCTTGAGGCAAGCGTAGATCTCATAAGATGCATTGTCAATGCATCTTATGAGCAGCCCGATGGCTCCCCATGGCAGGATCCGCGCAGGCGCGGCGCGATCGATCCGGCGCATCGGCGTCGTTTCGATCTGGAGCGCCAGTGCAATGTGTGCGCGCCCAATCCAGCAGCGCCAACGGCTCCTCCTGCAGCAGATTCAACTCCTGCATCTGCACCTGCTGCGCCACCGGATCGATGGAGGGTGCAAAGGATTCATCGGTGAAGCGCCTGCGATGCATGGGATGGTTCGGCCGCCCGTTGCCGGTGGCCACCCTCCTCCAGGCGTTGCCGCAGGCGGATCATGCGGCTCGTCGCCGGCTTCGTCCCGGCCATGTCCGGGGAAAGTTTTTCGGCGATTTGCCGGCCCATAGTGGTTCTATGGGCCAAAAAGCGACGGAAAAATGGGCCGCGCGGAGGGCTTTGCAGCCCAAATGGCTTCTACCGCCCACGCTCCTAGGAGCGTGGGCCGCAGAAATCTTTGGGCTGTGATTGTGCTCTCATCCATAGGCTGCGCCTCTCGTCGGGCTTGCATAGAGTGACTATGCGCACCCTCCGATAGACGCATCCTATGGCGATAGCCCAATCTCGCTATCCAAAGTTTCTACGGCCCACGCTCCTAGCCGATGACCTCGGCAATACGCCGACGCTGCCGTGCAGCAATATGCCGCGGGAGCTGAAGCGGGCCGCGCAAAGACGTATAGTCAACGCATCATTTCCTTGCATTCCTGTATCCCCACCCACCAAACAGCGACCCCACGGTTCTTCGGAAAACCATGCGATTGACCCAATTCTCGGATTATTCCTTGCGGGTGTTGATGTACGCCGCCGCGCAGCGCGAGCGTCTGATCACCATCGAGGAGACCGCCCTCGTGTACAAGATCTCCCGCAATCATCTGATGAAGGTGGTCAATGTGCTGACGCGCGCCGGCTATCTGAAAGCCGTTCGTGGCCGCGCGGGGGGATTCACGCTGGCGGTGAGTCCGGACAAAATCCGTCTTGGCACCGTCATGCGCGTGACCGAACCGGATTTCGCCATGGCGGAGTGCTTCACCGCCGACAACCGCTGTCAGATCACCCCCTCCTGCCGGCTGCGCGGGGTGTTGAGCGAGGCACTCGAAGCGTTTGTCGCAACACTCGACCGTTACACGCTGAATGACCTGTTGCTGCATCCCGATGACTTCGGTTTGAAACTGGACGTGCGCACCGCGTGAATATGCCCGACGACTCATCCCGTTAACAACAATGCAGCGCACCGTCCGTGAATGAGCGCCATCCGCCAGGGATCTCACCGCACTGGCATTGGGACCGGCCGTCTCACGCGTTGCCGGCAGGCGGCATCCATCGCCAATCTGCCCACTACCGGCCCCTACCGGCCCCTACCGGCCCGGTAGTCGCCCGCTCGCCGGTGCATTGAACGCCAGCCACCCGGGAAGGATGGCGACAGAATGCATCGCACTGGCGCCCCGGCAGCTGCAGGAAGGCAAATCGTCGGCGCCGGGGCATGACGTTTTCCGTCGAAAAATAACGCACTACTCCTTTAAGGAAGGTGTATCGGCGCCCCCGATCCACCCACAGCGCGGCAGGTGCCGTTCTCACCGCGCATCCGGCCTTGTCACTGCACCCCATCTGAGTTGCCACCATGAACCATGACCTGCTCGAATCCCTGCTGTCGCCCGTCAGCGAAGCATCGCCTGCCGGGGAAGATCTGGAATACGACCCCGACTTCATGGCACTGGATCGCGCTGCGACAGCGAAGGGCGAGCGTGCCATCGGCGATGCGGTGAAGGCCGCCGAGGAACCCGAATGGGACAGGGTCGTTGTGCTTGCGCAAGGGCTGCTGGGTCGCTCGAAGGATCTGCGCGTGGCCGTGCATCTGGGTACTGCGTGGACGCGCACCCACGGACTTTCGGGCTGGTCCAGTGGCCTGGCATTGATCCGCGGGCTGCTCGAGGCCTATTGGGACGGCGTCCACCCGCAGCTCGACGCCGAGGACGACAACGACCCTACCGCGCGCGTCAATGCCGTGGTTCCCATTGGCGACCCGCTCGGTGTACTGAGCTATTTCCGCACCACGCCATTTGTGCAGTCGCCGCGCGTCGGACGCTTTTCCCTGCGCGACCTGCGCATCGCCAACGGCACGCTGAAACTCGGCGACGATGCCACCGGTCTGCCCACCATGACCGACATCGAGGCGTGTTGCATGGACTGTCCGGAAGATCAGCTGCTGCAGGTCGCGCAGGCGGTCGGCGACGCGCTGGAGCATGCCAGGGCGATCGACACGATCTTCAGTGACCAGGTCGGCACTGCCGGGCCGGAGCTGAAACCGCTGTTGTCCGATACGTTCGAGCTGAAGAAGTTTCTGGACGTTCAGGTCGCCAGGCGAATGCCGCAGGCCGTCGAGGCTACCGGCGAGGGTGGCCCGACCGACGATGCCGGCGGCGGCTCACCCACCGCCGTGGCTGCCGCCAGCGGCCGCATCAGCGGTCCGCAGGATGTGATGCGCCGGATCGACGAGCTGTGCGAGTACTACGCCAGAAACGAACCGTCGAGTCCGGTGCCGCTGCTGCTGCGCCGCGCGCAGCGCCTGGTCGGCCTGAATTTCCTGGATCTGCTGAAGGACCTGGCCCCAGGCGGCATCAGCGAGCTGCGGACGATCTCCGGCTCCGACGAGGACGGCTGATCGCCGCGCCCAAAGCGCATCGGCCACGCCGGCGCCTGTGCGGCCGATGCACATGGGCCGTACGTTTGCCCGGCTGCAACGGGCCGGGCCTCGCGAGTGCTCCGTCGCGCTCAGTCGACGCCCTTGCACTGGCTGGCGCCCGAGCGCACGAACAGCGTCTTCACTGCGGGGTTCCAGCTCAGGATGAGTCCGCCCGGAAGGCCCGCGGTAATGGCTGCGTCCGCGCTCTGGGTAATCGGCCCGACCGAAACCGGACCGCTGCCGCCGCCAAGGGCCACCGTCGCCGTCACCGTGTAGCTTTGCGGTGCAGCGCAGCCTGAGGTGTCGATGGTGCGCACGACGGTGCTGCGGTATCCCTCGATCGTCGGCATCGTGCCGCGGCCCAGCACCGTCTGGCCGCTGGCGCAGCTGGCGGAAAGCTCATAGGCCACGGCAAAGCGCACCGGCGGCGTCACTTCGAAGGTTGCGGTAGCCTCCGGCAGTGTCGTGCAACCCAGCAGGAACATCTTGTGTTGCGGCACCACGTGCAGCACCACCGGGCCTGCGGGAAGCGTCGCCACCCCCGGCCAGCGCAGCTCCAGCCGGGTCGCCAGTACGCCGGTGAGCGTCGGCTGGGTCGCCAGCGGCTTGCCGCCGGCATCGGTGGCCGTGATGCGGGGGTCGGCGCACTGGGTGTCCGCCAGATTCACGCCATTCAGCGCCAGACCCGACGCCTTGCCCCCCTGGCGGATCGCAAACAGCGGCCGATGATCCAGCGTTTCCACTGTATCGATGACCGGCACCCACTTGGCCACCTGGACGTCCGTGGCGAAGGCGTCGATGCCAGCGGCCAGCGCGGCGGCCGTTGCACTGGCATCGGCGCCCGTGCAGCCGCTGCAGGACTTCAGAAAATCCTGCGTGCGCAGGGCTGCGGCATGCGCACGCAGCACCCGTGCACGCGGCCCGCTGCCGACGGTTTCCACCGGTTTTCCAACGTCTCCACCGAGCGACTGACGCAGGGACGCAGCCAGCGCCTTGAGGTGCCGGCTGGCGGCGTCGAGCGCCGTTCCCGGCTGCCCGGCCGCACGCGCGGCAAGCGCCGCGGAGGCGGCGTCGAGCTCCTTGATGGCAACCTCGCCGGTGAGGCGCGGCGCTATTTGCGCAGGCACCGGCTGTACTGCTGCGACCAGCAGCAAGGCCAGCGTCACCAGCCACAGCATGGGCGCGAACATCGCACGACAGGGGCCGGCGTGCCGTGCGCGCAGCGGCCGTCCCGGCTCGCTGCTGCGTTCACTCATCGGGACAGTCCTCCAGCTCCGGCTGGCATTGCTGCTGGTCTTCCGGCAGCAGGATACCCGAGGGCACGATGCCGAACGAACGGTAGTTGGCCGAGATCACGCTGGGATCGATGTAGGCATCGCTGCGATGGCTGGCATTCTGCGCGCGGCTGGTAAACAGCGAGGTGGGTACGTTGACACTCAGGTCGCCCACCAGCGGGAGGATGTTGCCCTGGCGGTCCACCGCGTAGAAATAGGCCGGCGGCTCGCCGACCAGGGCGACGCTCTGGTCGCCGGTGCCGATCACGTAGATGGGCAAGCTGGCGGAACCGATCTTCCCGGTGGCGGAGAACGTGCCCAGCCCGTCGTACAGCGGCGTCTGGCCTTGTTCAAACAGATCGCCTCCGGCAATCGCCAGATACAGCGCGGCCGTGCCCGCATCCACGCTGTAGCTGCTGCCACCGACCGAGGCGAGGGTCAGCGTCTGGGCGTTGGTCAGGCTGAAGCCCGCGGTCGAGGAGAAGTTGCCCAGCGTGCCGATCCGATTGGCCATCGCCCGGGTGCGGCTGCCGAGCGTGGTGATGCCGGTGGCGCTGCCGCTGAGCGTACCGGCGGTGATGCCGCCGCCGCTCCCCTCGCTGATGGCTCCGGCCGAATGCAGCGTCGTCTGCGTACCGCTCACCGCCCCGTCGATGGCCAGGTCGCCGGCAGTGGTGGTGAGCGTGGCGCTGCTGCCGCCATCGAGCGGTCCGGTGACCGTCAGCGATTGCGCGTTGGAGAGGTCGAAACTGGAAGCGCTGAAGCTGCCGAGCGTACCGACATGGTTGACCCCGAGCAGTGAGGTGGCGCCGCCCGAATGGCCCGTCAGCGTGGCGGCGGTGATCGTGCCGCTGCCGCCCTCGTTGATGCCGCCCGCCGACTGCAGGGCGGTCGTGATGCCGTTGACTGCCCCGTTGATCGACAGATCGCCGGAAGTGGTGGTGAGCGAGACGCTCGTACCACCGTCGAGCGGGCCCGCCACGTTCAGCCCACCGGCATTGGTGAAGCTGAGGCCCGCGGCGCGGAAGCCCGCCAGCGTGCCGACCTGGTTGGCCTGGTCGAGCACGGTGCCCGCCGCCGACTGCCCGCTGAGCGTACCGGCGAAGATCGCGCTCGCACTGCCCTGGCTGATATTTTTGCCGGAACCCAGGGTGACCACGTTGCCCTTGATCAAACTGGCCAGCACAAGATTGCCGGCCGACCCGAGCGTGACCGCATTGCCGGCCAGCGCGGCGTTGATCGCCAGCGGGCCGCTGGTGGTGATCACGCTGAGGTTGCCCTGGTTGTTGGTGGTGGTCAGTGGCCCGTTCACCGCCAGCGACTGGCCGTCGCTCAGACTGAAGTTGGCCGCGCTGAAAACACCCAGCGTGGCAACGTGGTTGTCGCCGGTGAGCGCGGTGTCGCCGACCGAACTGCCGCTGAGGGTAGTCGTCGAGATACCCGAACCTGTCTGCTTGATGTCGCGCCCGGACCTCAGCACCACGTTCGCGGCATCGAGACCGGAAGCCAGGATCAGATCGGAGGCGTTGCCGGTGGTGGTCAGGCTGAGGTCGCCGGCACCGCCGTTGACGTCCAGCGGGCTGTTCACGGTCAGCGTGCGGGTGTTGTCGAAGCTGAAGTTGCCGCCGGTGGTGAAATGGCCCAGCGTGGCCACCTGATTGGCACCACCCAGCGCGACACTTCCGGCCGCGCTGCCGGACAGGCTGGACGCCGTGACGCTGCCGTTGCTGCCTTCGCTGATGGCGCCGGCCGCAGACGCCAGGGTAGTGTTGCCCGCACCGCTGCTGGCCGCCGCATTGATGACGAGGCCATCCTGGCCCGACAGATCAATGGCGGTCCCGCCCAGCGTGCCGTTGACCGTCAGCGTGCCGGCGGTGGTACCCAGCGATACCACTCCGCTGCCACCCGTGACCGGCCCCGTCACCACCAGGGTGCGGGCATCGTTCAGAAGGAATCCGCTGCCGCTGCCGAAGGCACCCAGCGTGGCGATCTGGTTGCTGCCGCCCAGCGCGGTGCTTCCGGCCGAGCTGCCCGACAGCGAGTTCGCGGCGAGCACACCGCCGTTCTGGGCGATGTTGCCACCCGAGACGAGCGTGAGGCTCTGGCTGGTCACGTTGGTGGCCAGCGCCAGATCACTGGCGGAGCTCAGCGTGATTGCGCCGCCGCTCAGATCCTTGTCGACGTTGAGTGCGCCGCTGGTGGTGGTCAGGCCGATACTGCCGGTGCCGCCCGTGGTCGTCAGCGGGCCATTCACGGCCAGCGCCTGCGCATTGGTCAGGCTGAAGTTGGCCGCGTTGAAGGTGCCCAGGGTGCCGATCCGGTTGGCCCCGGTGAGCATGGTGTCGCCCGTGGAGTTGCCCGTCAGCGTCGCCGCCGAGATGGTGCCCGCCGACTGCGCGATGGTACCGCCCGAGTTCAACACAACCGTACTCCCTGTGAGGTTGTGCGCCAGCGCCAGGTCGCTGGCGGAGTTGAGTGTCAGCGCGTTGCTTGTCAGATTCGTGTTGACCGTCAGCGAACCGGACGTGGTGGCGAGGCTCAGCGTACCCGGCACCGTCAGCGGGCCATTCACGGCCAGCGCCTGCGCATTGGTCAGGCTGAAGTTGGCCGCGTTGAAGGTGCCCAGGGTGCCGATCCGGTTGGCCCCGGTGAGCATGGTGTCGCCCGTGGAGTTGCCCGTCAGCGTACCGGCCGCGATCACGCCCGCCGACTGCGTGATGGTGCCGCCCGAGTTCAACGCAACCGTACTCCCTGTGAGGTTGTGCGCCAGCGCCAGGTCGCTGGCCGCGTTGAGTGTCAGCGCGTTGCTTGTCAGATTCGTGTTGTCCGTCAGCGAACCGGACGTGGTGGCGAGGCTCAGCGTGCCCGGCACCGTCAGCGGGCCATTCACGGTCAGCGCCTGCGCATTGGTCAGGCTGAAGTTGGCCGCGTTGAATGCGCCCAGGGTGCCGATCCGGTTGGCCCCGGTGAGCATGGTGTCGCCCGTGGAGCTGCCCGTCAGCGTACCGGCCGCGATCACCCCCGCCGACTGCGTGATGGTACCGCCCGAGTTCAACGCAACCGTACTCGCCGTGAGGTTGTGCGCCAGCGCCAGGTCGCTGGCCGAGGTGAGCGCAAGCGCGTTGGCCGCCAGGTCGGTATCGAGCTTGAGCGCACCGGCCACGGTGGTGAGGCTCAGTGTGCCCGACACCGTCAGCGGGCCATTCACGGCCAGCGCCTGCGCATTGGTCAGGCTGAAGTTGGCCGTGTTGAACGCGCCCAGCGCGCCAACCAGGTTGGCGTCGCTGAGCGTGGTGTCGCCCATGGCGCTGCCCGTCAACGTACCGGCCGCGATCACGCCCGCGGACTGCGTGATGGTGCCGCCCGAGTTCAGCGATACCGTGCTCGCCGTGAGGTTGTGCGAAAGCGCCAGGTCGGAGGTCGAATCAAGCGCAATCGATCCGGCCGACATGTCGCCATCGATCGACAGCACTCCACCGGTCGCATTCAGTCCGGTCAAGGCCATCGACCCGCCGAGGGCACTGCCGAAAGTGATCAGACCCGACGTGTTCACCGTCAGCGCGTGCGCCCCATCGATCGTCGATGCGAAGTTGATCGCACCACCGCCCGTGCTGGCCAGCGTCGCGTCCGCGCCCAGCGTCACCGCATCGTTGTAGGTCTGCGCACCGCCCGTGCTGATGCTGTTGGCGATCGCGATGCCACCGCCCGCGCTCGCATCCAGCGCCCCGCCCACGCTCACTACCGGCAGCGTCAGCGACGCATGGGTGTAGTCCAGCGTCAGGTTGCCCGTGATGCTTGCCGGCAGCGTCAGCGGACCCGGCGTCGCATCCGTGTTCTCCAGCGACAGGTTGTTGATGCCCGACCCGCTGCCGGCCGCAAATGTCACCGCGCCCTGGAAGTCGTTGGCCTGGCTGCCCAGCAGCATGTCCTGCGACGCCCCTGCCGTGGTGCTGGTCTGCGTGAAGCTCGCCGCACCCGTCACCGACAGCACTCCGGTCTGGCTCAGCGCGCCGTTGCTGCTCACCGCCAGCGTGCCGCCCACCGTGCCCGCGCCCAGCACCGTCGCCTGGTTGTTCGTCAGGCTCGCGTTGCCGCTCGTCAGGCTCACCGCCCCCATGAACGCGTTCGCCGCATCGGTCAGCGCGAGCGCGTTCGTGCCCGCGTCGAAATGGCTCGCACCCGCCACCGACAGCGCGCCGGTCTGGCTCAGCGCGCCGCTGCTGGTCACCGCCAGCGTGCCGCCCACGGTGCCCGCGCCCAGCACCGTCGCCTGGTTGTTCGTCAGGCTCGCGTTGCCGCTCGTCAGGCTCACCGCCCCCGTGAACGCGTTCGCCGCGTTCGTCAGCGTGACCGCGTTCGTGCCCGCGTCGAACTGGCTCGCACCCGCCACCGACAACGCGCCGGCCTGGCTCAGCGCGCCGTTGCTGCTCACCGCCAGCGTGCCGCCCACCGTGCCCGCGCCCAGCACCGTCGCCTGGTTGTTCGTCAGGCTCGCGTTGCCGCCCGTCAGGCTCACCGCCCCCGTGAACGCGTTCGCCGCGTTCGTCAGCGTGACCGCGTTCGTGCCCGCATCGAACTGGCTCGCACCCGTCACCGACAGCACTCCGGTCTGGCTCAGCGCGCCGTTGCTGCTCACCGCCAGCGTGCCACCCACCGTGCCCGCGCCCAGCACCGTCGCCTGATTGTTCGTCAGGCTCGCGTTGCCGCTC
>Ga0307377_10000905_pt1 | contig 39369 bp, 52 predicted proteins | sample TR3MG_FD_202535 | JGI IMG/M metagenome (GOLD analysis project Ga0307377, IMG submission 202535) | Soil microbial communities from Risofladan, Vaasa, Finland - TR-3 | ecosystem: Environmental > Terrestrial > Soil > Coastal area > Acid sulfate soil | place: Finland: Risofladan, Vaasa | collected... | reverse complement strand
GCCGTCCTATCGGTAGTATCAAGTCCTTTCGCTTGTCGTATGCCACTCTCTGCACATAGTAAACGAATCCTGTGATATTGGCGGCGGACTTGGTACAGGTTACCATCCAGTTGATGTAGGGCTTCGCGGTAAACCTGTCCAAGTCATCCGTAGTCTGTATCGTTCCCAAGACGAAGCTATCCAGATGCCTGTACACCTTATGGATAGCCCCCATCGTCTTGTTCATGGGACTGTGAGGTTCTCGTTTGTAGCAGTACTTCCAGAACTCGGTGAGGTACAGCACGGAGTTTTTGAGCATAATCTCCCCCGCACCCTTTACCCACTCGTCGGCAGCCTTCTCCAAGACTGCGTTGACATCGGCTACTTTCGCTACTCCCTTCGTTGCCTGCCTCATCTTGGCGAAGTCGTCGTGGAGGACATGTTCATTGAACAACCCGCCATAAGGTCCGTAGAGGTCTCTAGGCGGTTCATCACGCAGTATGCGCTTCCATGGGAAGTATCGCTTGATAGTGTGGCTCAGGTAGTTACCGAACAAGTCCTTACCTGTGCCAGGGACACCATACACGACACACAAGCCCCACAGACCAGTCACTTCCCTTGGCACAGTGAACAGGCGGTATAGCAAAGTAGCTCGCCGCCTGTCTAACATAGACAGATCGGAGCCGAACTTGATTCCCGACTCGTCGTCGTACCCTACAGATTCGTCGTAGAGTTCAAAGGTATTTCTATCCGGCTTATTCCTTCCCCCAAGCGTCGACACCACCAGCTTCCTCTCCTTCTTCGCTCCTAGACTCCATCTCCGCTAGAGCGATATCCGTAATCTTGGTCAAGTTTATCCCGCCGATAGACTTCTGCCACAAGGCTGTCCTGTGGAGCAGTTCGTCCAGCCAGTTCGGTGTTGTGGGTCTCGCCTTCTTGAAGACCCGCTTGTACTCATCCCTGTCCTGTCTGTAAACAGCAATACTTATTACGTCCTCCCAGATGACGTTTATAACATCAATGAGGGGAAACAGTCTCCCTTGGAACTTATCGATAACCGTAACCGAAGGAAGCATCTCACGGGACGGCGCGAACGCTAAGTCCAGAGCTTTATCTACAGCGGCTGACGAAACGCGCACCTCCTCGGGTTTATCACCCGGTTCGGCGACCTCCTCCTTCTTTCGCCTCAACCTAGCTGGATCTATCTTCGGTTTAGTATCCTCTGATGTGGTGGCAGTAGCATCCTTCTTTGCCATCGGTGGTTGACCCCCTTACCATCATTCTGCTCCTATTGTACTCCTAGCGCATTCCGGATCTTGGCGACATCATCAGCTATCTTGGCTACATCCATACCCGATATGTTAACCAGCTGGTATATCACATAACCGAGCAAGAGCAGTATCAGTGCCAGCCCGACATAGACGACAGTCGGGTTGAGTTGTCTCCCCAGTTTCTTAATCGCGTCCTGTAGAGGGTTCATGATATCCTTAGCTACCGTAACGGCCAGTTCAGATACTTTCTCTTTGGCTATATTCCCCAGCACAGCAGGACTGGCTACCATCTCCCTAGTGGGCGCGGTCTTTAACTCGTCAGCCATATCCAGCAACTGACTCTTGACCTTGCTATCAGTCAGCGACTCGGCGAGTTCCCGCAACGAGTCCTTAACGTCAGGACTAGCGACACCCTCACTGTACGAACCTCGGTTAAGCAACGGTTCCCAGTCATTGGCATCCACGATGAGTGTCCGTATCTTGCGCTGGAGAAATGTAGGGATAAAGCCGTCCCCAGGGTACAGCATCTCAATCGTGCATATCTCGGCAAACGGCCACGTCTTGGTTGTGCCCGTCTTCGGATCGGTAATCGATACGCTAGTGCTTGTCTTTGGAACATAGTGTGTCGTCGTGCTTCCATCCGACTCGCGGACAAGTAGTTTCAGCTCGTTATCTACTCTCTTGTGCCACTGCCACTGGTAAAAAGCAATCATCAGGACGAATATCACAAACAGGTAAAGGACGATGTCTAGTCCGCTAAAATAAGTTGCCTCTACTTCTGGTCCAGTCATCCGATCCCCCTTTCGAGTCTCCTTTGTTCTCGTTTTCTTAGTCTATCTATGCTCCGGCTATGCCCGATTCTCCTGCTAGATTCTCTCAAGTTATGCGTATCGTCTAACCTCTTGCCTCGGAGAAACGCACTCGCAGTACCCAAGTCACGCGTCGGGTACCGTTTCAACTCAAAGTTTGCCCCAGCCAGAAGCTCCAGACCCTTGCGACGAGCTTCCTCCTCGTTTACACCACCGTAAACGAGATACGGGCGATTTTGGTCATAGGCTACGATCCAGTAATGGTATCTTCGCTCTCTCATCTTTTCCTCCAAGCGAAGAACAGGTATGCGATAACGATAAAGGCAATGAGTACCACAGACCACACAGAGAGAGAACTGAAATCAATCATTGTTCAATACCTCTTGCAAAAAAGGGACAGAGAGTACCCTTCTATGGAGTACTCTCTGTCCCGTTCGCCCGGGAGGTGCCATTCTTAGCCCTTCCTCCCGATTGACATGACCACGCCTATCAGGATCGCGGCCGCCACGATCACCCGGAGCAGGTTCTGGAGGATGACGGAACCAGTATCGGTTCCGGTTATGATGTTGGTGATGAGGCTGTCAATCACGACGAAAGCTACAACGCCGATTACGACGGTAACAAGTCCTCGTACTGACATTAACTATCACCTTCCTTCTCGGGCTGGACGGCCCTGTTAAAAGTTACTTTAGCACTTGTGTTCTGTTTTGTCAAGGTGTGGTATGGGTAGAGTAGTACACCCAGTAACATTACACTCTCCTTCCACCTGCCAACGACATAACGAACCCGACAATCATTCCGGCGGCAACCACTATCCAGATGTAGGATAGCGCGGCCAGATCCGTTCCCAAAAACCCGAGCGGTAGAGTGGAGATAGTTAGTATCAGGTCAAGCAACTTGGCAGGGAACGTGATAAATCCCATAACACCCGCCGTGTCTGCGATGCGGGCTATCTTGTAGTCTATACTGGCATTCAGTATCGCTGCCTCTCTGGTACGGACGGTAGCGTTCTCAGCATGGGTCGCTGCGTCCGTATCATGCTCCCCTCTGGTTAGCGGGTTAACAGTGAGCGGTCCGACTGTGGTACTCTCGAAGGTAGTATCCGTCTTGGAGGGGTAGCCGATATGCTCGTCTCCAATAACTACAAAACCGCTATCCGGGAAGCCATCCGTGCTGGCTACGTTGATAGTTGCAGTCTCCGTGTCCGTAACAGCGGATGTAAGGTAGGTCGCTACCATCGCATTACTGCCCGCAGCGTAGTTCCCGGCGATGGACACGATAACAAACATCCACAACATAAACATAAAGCCTTTGTGGAGGGTCTCCGAGCGGAAGAACAAGACATAACCAACGAAGGCACCACTAGCTATAAATAACAAAGAGGCGACTAACGGAGACAGCATACCGAGCAATGCTCCTCCGACTATCATTATGGAGAATACAATCATCACCGACTTGCCACTACCTACTCCCTCGCCGCGACCAGCACTCTCGCCGAACTCGCCACTGGGGGTTTCTACTTTATACACAGCAGCGCACACCAGCAAAGTTATCAGCATCCAGACAATCCCGGAGAGGAACCACCGAGACATACCGAATGTAGCAGCCAGCGTGGTCAGGTCGATACCTGTGCCCGTCACGGAGGTATCCATTAAGGTGATTGTGGTAACTTCCTCTACATCCACCGTGAACGTCCCTGCCCCGGTAACAGTCAAGGTATTTATACCTGGGGTCAGGTCAATAGGGACACCTGCGATTGTTCCCGTGCCGTCGTCTATATCGCCGAATGTCCACCCAGCGAGGTCTATGATGATAGTGCCAGTAGTTACCCCCGTGTCTATCGTATTCACCCCCTCGGTTAGTGTTACGGGCGAACCGACTATGGTCGCCCCGCCACTGGTCGCTGCCCCCCCGAAAGCGGTGTCGTAGTCCAACGGTGTGTACTCGGGGTCGGTCTCCACGCTAGAGAACGCATCAGGAGCAATGTCCCTGAGATGCGGAATAGTGTTAGCGAAGTAACTCTCACCGAGAGTAGTCAGGGTACTCCCACCTCCGTATATCTCCTGTATCAAATCAAGCGACCAGAGTACTTCCAGCACGTCGGCGTAGTAAAGAACGCGTAGAGCAATAAGACTGGATGGGTCGCCCACAGTACTCCACTGGTCAATACCCGCTATCGTCTTGGGCGGGTCGGGACCCGGCACCCATCCCAGAGCAGGGTTACCGGATAGCCATACTTCGTGGAGGGCAATGTTGGTGCTGTCCAGTCCGTACGCAGTCGCTTCGGCGGCGGTGAACCGTATCCACATCAGTCCCCTGCCATAGCCGCTATCTTGGTAAACGTATGGTGCTACCGACTTTAGCTGGGTAGTCCCGTCCGTGTCCACGAATATCGCCATATAGGCCTCGGCTGCGGTCTCGCTGGGGAGGGCTGCGTAGTCGAGGTAGTAGTCAACGAGGACACCGACGTCCCCGTCCTCGTAGCAGTTCTCGTAAACGTAGACGGCGTTGATAGACGGCGCACTATCAGGATCGGCGATGGCGTAAACAAGAGCAGGAGCGACCAGTATAGCCACAAGAGCAATCAGAGGGACGATTATAATTCGCTTCACAAGCCTTATCATAAGGTCGGACTCCTTTCGGACACGACACCCGCAGCGAATAGTATTATGGACAAAACTACCAGATAAAGAGGGAATATGTTGTGGTCGAAAGCGACCAATCCTCCCAGTGCGACCCCCGCGATAATTACCACGATACCTCGATGACCTCGTAACCACCGAGCTGCTCCGACTGTAACGAACAGCAGGAACGCCAAGCCGAGCCAGCGCCATACCCATATCTCGGTCAGGGTAGTGTTATCGGATACCATCGTGATAAACGGACGGACAGGGTTAGCCAGCGTCGCCGCTTTGGTTACCGTTCCGTCTCCATGTATATCTCCCCCTGCAGGCGTAACGAGTATGTCTCTGGTCTCCCTATCCTCGGCTGTTCCCGGTGCAGGTTGGTCTTCAGCAGTAAAGCTACCGAGGGCGACGGCTACTCCTGTGGGGTTAACCCCCCAAGTTATTCTGCCGTCGTTAGCACCAGTCTCGTCTACTACAGTCCCGAAGTCGACAGTGAAGGTGTCGCCAGCGTCTACGTTAGCCGTAAGAGCAGCAAACTGTAGCTCGTCAGTAGCGGCGAGGAAGTCGGTAATCACCGCCGTTTCGCCTTCAGGGGCAAGACCATCGGTGGTCTCGGTGATTATCAATCTCGCCCCGTTCCAGTAGTCGTCAGCCTGTGTGAGAGCAGCGTCTATAATCTTGACATCGGTACTACCCGCGTCGGCGGTACTGTCCTCGCCAGTATTGTCAACTATCGTGTCGGGTTGGTATTTTAGTACCTCTGCCCCGCCGACATCAATGGTCATATAGTCCATATAAGGCATAACATTGTTTTGCATCAATAACCAGTCATTAGCAGTGTTAGGAACACTCGCTCCTAATAGTCTAGCATCATCTTCCATAGTCCCATCAATAGAAATACTTAGTGTATGTGGTCTAGTACCAACAATCCAAGATGTGTTTGCGCCTGCTGTGCCTGCGTTTGCCCCAGAGCCGTAAGAGGTTATATTAACTCCTGTCCCCTCATCAATATACCAGAAGTCTGTCTCATCCCCCGGTGGTGTGCCATTATACAAAGCTGTCTCTTCAGCAGCAGATAAATCATCTGTCCCAACACAGAAATCACATATACTCCCGATGAACGGGCTCGCACTGCTTGTATTTGTATAACAGCCTATATAAAAGTTATTTGTAGTGCCGATTGCCTCGGCGTTTGCGTTAGTATCGGCAACCCCGTTATCTACTCTCAATCTTGCTCCATTACTGGCAGCACCACCACCAACTGCCTGCCCCATACTGGCAATTACATGATACCACTGCCCCCCATTCCAACTAGCTTGGGTACTGTAATAAGCAAACTTTGTAGCACCTGCTACTACGTTATTAAAATAGAGCTTCCCGTTGAAGCTCCTGAGGTAAAGATTAAAAGTAGTTGTCCCGCTATACTTGTTAAACAAATACATATTATCGTCTGCACCAGCCTCATAGTCCTCATCCAGTTTGAACCAGAAGCTAATCCACAGTTTAGCTGAGGCGTCATAAATATCACCGCAGTCTATTCCTTTATTAGTAGCATCGGGGAAGTATAGTAGTGTCCCTTCAGCTAGATTGGAAGTTGTCCCTGCTTTAGTGTTGATTGTATATTCACCACTGTCAATACTTGTGGCAGTTACATCTAGGTCAGCTGGACAGATAGCTATAGTGTTAGACATCCACTGTTGTCCTGCCGAAAGAGTAAAAACTCCCGGGTCATCACTTACTGCATTTAACTCTCGCCTAGCACTGCCTATAGCTACACCCTCAGCATTAGCAGCAACATTGTTAAGCCCATTCCCATAGTTGGCAGGATAAGCATTGACAGTTACGTTGTCATCATTTAGTTCCATAGCAAACCACAGCGTATTTCTAGCACCCCACGAAGGTACTAAGTTAGGGGGGTCAGGATTAGCACTATTCCCATTGGTAGCGACCCCGTTTTCTGGCACCTCTGAATAGCCAGTAATGCGGTATATAGTGTAAGCAGTCATTTCAGCAGCATCGGTAGTAACAGTGAAAGGGTCATCTTCGCTAGCACTAGCTACCTTATACCAAGCCCCACCTCTAGCATCTGGTGCACCAAAAGTGTCCTTCTGAAACAGATTAGTCCATCCTCCGGGAAAGGCTATAGCAGGAGTCCCATCAGTCCCAAAGAACACTAACAGTAGGTCGCCAGCTACAACCCCAGCAGGTAGGTTAACAGTATGGTTCAGTCCATTAACGGCGTTATTGCCACCATTAGTTGTTGCAACGGTAGGAAAAGCTCCTCTATGTATCAGTGCAGAGGTAATCTCATCTTCAGCACTAACATAAGTCCTGAAAGCATCTTCTTTATAAACCAAGTTCTTATCAGCACCAGCGTCAGTATTGATATACCCGCTCTGCTCAATCTCAAAGGTATCACCAAGCTCAATAGTAGCGTCATCAGGGATAGTTATGTACCCGTCATGCCCGGGGATAATATCCATACTGGAAGCAGGAGTGCTTCCCGTAGTGTAGTAGAGATTGACCTGCGAATCGGCAGGGACGGCGGTAGCAGTAAGTGTCCTGTCTTGGGCAACCATCCAAGGCTTCTCGGAACCCCCCAAGGTCTCGACACGGGTATCCAGCGCGTCCGCTCGCATAAAGCCGTTATCCGCCATCCATTGATTATTGGCGTCGGTCTGCGTCGCCAGCATATCGTAGGCGTTGCCGCTATCCTCGGTGATAGCGAACGAGGCACTGTACGCAGCAGCTAGCACAGGAGCCGCAACAACTACCAGAGCGAGGAACACCAAGGCTAACGATAAAACACGACTAAGTAGCTTGGTCTTAATCACCTAGTACCTCCCATACTGGTCGGTGGAGTATAGGGTCGCTGAGTCCTTTGGGGTCGTTCAGGTCGCTTCGACCTCGGGGGCGCACCCATAATGTCCTCTTCAGTCACCCGTGTCAGGTCAGCCAAACTCTCCTCGTCTCCCACGTCCTCTTCGTCCAGCTCGAACAAGTCGTCGGTGTACATGTCGTTATCTTCCTCTTGGGGAACCTCAAAGAGGTCGCTCATATCGTTCTTGGGCTTCTCCGCTTCCGGTCCACCTTTCCCCCAGAGCGTGTCTCCTGTCCTTTGTAGGGTAGGGGCAACAGGCACAGGAATACTGACAGGACGGGCAACGGCAGGAACGGGCGACGGCTCAGGAGGCTCGGTACTAGTGCTGGGTACACCTTCGCCTTGCTCGTCCAGCGAGTCCCACCCACCTTCCTGTTCAGTTTCTGCGCTGAGTGCATCCCCGACCTCTAGCTCGGCGAGTTCCTCTTGTTCCTGCTCGTTCAGGTCATTCAGCTCTTCATCTTTAGACATTTACTTGACCCCCTTACCGACTCTACTCCGCAGTTTTTTTACAAGGTACCGCATAAGTGGGACAACTGTGAACACTACTATCCCAATTAGAGCGTAAACAAACACTCCGAACGACGATGGTATTTCACTCATAGTCTCACACTCCTTACCACGGTTGGCTGGTTGTCCCTTTTGCCGATCCGCTTCGGTTTCTTCTTGCTCATCTTAGCTCGGTTGACCCCCTTGCTACTCACGCCCTCTGTACTATGGGCGTCAGACCCTCTGAGCCACCCGGGGTCCTCGTCAAAGTACAAGTCCCTTGGTTCGGGTTCAACCTGCCTTATTCTAGCAGACTCCACCCGCTCTTCAGCTACTCTCTTTCTCTCCTCCACTACCTCTGGACGATTAACGCCCCGCATCTCGATTTCCCCTTTTACCCTGTCAGGCTTGGTAGTAGCGGATATAGCCGTCCTTGATACGCTGTGAGCGGGCTTGACAGTACCAATCTCCGAGCGAGATATGCCTTGACTCGGCACGGACATGCCCTTCGTAGGACTGTCAACTCCTCTACCGACATTGGTCTCCAGACCCTTACCACCGACCTCTATCCGTTGTCCATAGTCGCTGATAAAGAAGTCCACTATGCCGAAATCGGCATTAACCTTCTCAGGGACTTTAGCCCTTGGTTTGCCTATCATCTGCACCGTCCCCTTGACCGTCTTTAGGTGCGTGTTCTTTGCCCCCATTGGGACTACGCCTCTAGGGAGCGTCTGCATCTTCGGCTGGTCCCACGGAGGAGGTGCCCATCGCCAGAACAGACCATGCTTCACTGTAATGCTCCCCGGCGGTAACTCTGCTCGCTTACCGGATATCCGTGGTCTGACCAAGGCAACTGGTGGGGGCGGCGTAACAGGTATTATTCTGGGCGTCGGTCTAGGGGTCACCACAGACATAATAGGTGTTTTCACAGGCGTAACCGGCGTTTTTCTCGGTGTCTCTCTCGGTGTCTCTCTCGGTGTCTCTCTCGGTGTCTCTCTCGGTGTCTCCCTAGACGTTGTTCTGGGAGTCGTCCTAGGTGTTATCTCGGGAACCAATCTTGGGGTGCCCCTAGCACTAATCTCCGGCACAGGCTCCCCTGCTACACGCGTTGGTGCGAACCCGGATGTGACTGGAACTCTCTCAGCGAAGATTGTTTGTTCCCTAGCCTCGGAGGGTGGGATTTCCCTAATTCCAGCCATAGCACGAGGAACTATTGGGATAACGCGCAACATTCTCCGTTCACGGAAAGGAACGAGGAAATCAGTAGGCCCGGCTCTTGGAACCTCAGCAAGTGTTGCTTTAACTCGCCTAGCATTGTCGTTCGAGGCGTACAACAAATCCCGCTCAGGGGTCTTAAAAGTAGCCTTCAAGTTCTTAACATCCCTAGCCTTCTTTGCTCCCCGTAATATCTCATACTCAGGAGTTCCTTTGGGGTACTGCTTTATCCCCGCAGTCGGTAGGTGTTTATCCACCACAACCAACTTGGAAGTATCAAACCCCCGCTTGTAAAGTTCTATGTACAGAGACGGGCTGACGGCTGCTGAATCCCCGGAGCGAAGAACACGGACAGCACCAATCTCCGGCTCGTATACCCACTCTCTCGCCTTCCAGTCGTACCACTTGTTCATTGGTATCTTCAATTTCAGGCTAGCAGGTTCGCCGTCAAACATATATGTCCCAAAGGCGGAGTGTTCAGTGGTCTTGCCCATGTGGACTTCGGCAGGACGCATATTTTTAACTCTAATCCCCAGTTCGGATATTATTTGCTCCTCAGCGAACTCCTTTAGTGTCCCTCTACCAAAGGGTCGACCAACTCTCGGTTGCCCTCTCACATCTATTTGCCCACCGATGGTATTCCAGACTCCAGCAAGATCAGTCGCAGCCGTATCGGTTCCTACGATATATGCCCCCTTGATAGTGGGGTGTTTAAGCATCACAGCCGTTCTCGGAACGACCCAGTTATCACCGAATTCCCGTACCGGGTGATAGTATGGGTCTCTCGTTCGTACCAACCTACCATTTCGGTCAACAAAAGGAACGTCAGCCAACCCAGAAGGGTCTCCGGCTTTCTCTAACTTGGAGGCTAATTCAGGGGTAGACAATCTTCGACTTGGGTCTCTACCTTCCAAGAACGCGCGGACAGCAACGTCGACAGGACTGGATTTCATCTCCTGCAACGTTATTCCCCGGCTGTACCACATCTTCGGCGAGGTGACGATATCACTAGCCCTAGCTCTTGGTCTAATAGCTTTGCCAGGGTCAAACCAGTTCTCTATCGCCACTTTAGGGCGACTAACGAATTTGGTATGATACAACTGTCGCATAGTTGGTAATACTCTGCCCTCGGCGATTGCCGCGTTCGTTGCCGTAATGACAATCGGCATACTCTGACCGGCTCTGATACGTTGCCCGGTTACTATATCCATACCCGCGATCGGGCTGTAAGTTGTTATGGTCGCCACTTCGGGCATCGTCTCCCCACCTGTGGCAACCTTATCTAACCTACGGACAGGAGCGAACACCTTGGAAGTAAACCCTGCAGGGGTAACCATCTCCAATTCCCAAGTGGGTCTAATTTCACCGCTCGGTTCTTGTGACCAGTGAAACTTGTAAACAGGGTAAACACCTTGGGGCAGAGCATCGGGATGCCCGGGAGGTAATAGTGCTCTCCGTTCTACTTCACGCCTGAGCAGGTCGTTCGCCGCGGATACGGGGTCGCCAAAGTTGCGCTTCTTGGCTGCCATCCATATCCTCTCGTTCCGCATCTGCTTAGAAACCGCTTCGTGGACAACCATAGGCAAATCCCGTATGTCTTTAGAGCTGTAGCGGAGCATTTTGCCACCAGGAGAATACCAATCCTTTATCTTAGGAATCGTATCCTTGGGTATCACGTAGTCCTTGAACTTGGGACTGGACGGGTTCTCTAAAAGTTCACGCAATACCGTCTCCGCAGTCTTCTTGGTAACCAACGCACGATTGGCGACGCGAAATGAGTTGACTACTTCCTGCGGTATCTTGCCCAAGTACCACCCAGCGACATCGCCGGAGAAGTTGGGTGACCACCACTCCATTGAACCCGTGGGAGTGACATCCTTGCCGAGTTTGCCTATCTGCCGGAGATAGGTATTGATGTCGGGTTTAACGCTAAATAAAATTCGCTGGTCAAGAGACACCTGTGCTGGATTACTCCTAGCCCTGATAGATGTCTCCCTCGGTGTTCCCCCGACGACACCCCCTCTTACCGTCTTGATCTGACCTGTCAACTTGCTATACGACACAAACTGCTCAGCATAGGCAAGAGCGTCTTCTGGTCGCTTGAACATTTTGAGTGCTTGCTCTACGGCACGAGGGAGCTTGCCTCCGTATATCTTCTCCACCTGTTGTACCAAATCCACAGCATATTCAGGGGTCATAAACCCCTTCAACTGCGTCCTAGGGATACTAATCTCCAACGACAAGTTAGGTGGCTCAAAACTCCCCGGACGTACAGCTTGGCGGACCTCCTTGAACACAAACTTGCCACCACCAATAGCGACACCGGCAAACAAAAGGGCTTCGACACCAACAGCCAATACTTTTTCCGTGGGACTAGCTTTAGGGCTAAGAACGGTTTTTGCGGCGTCAGGTAGAAGCAGGACGCCTAACCCGGCAGGTACACCCCTCTTTACTATCTCGCCTGTTAAGCGACCAACTGTTGTAATGGCACCCCGGGCAACGGTTGGTATCACTCTCATCCCCGTCATTCTCGCCAATGTTGCGGAACCGATTGAACTAACAGGGAGACCCAGCATCATAACATCCAGAGCAGCCACCAACCCACCGATAGCCCACTCTTTTGCTGTTACCCTCGTTCCATAGTTGTAATACTCCAACCCAGCCTTCAGGTCGTCAGATGTCTCATACCCTATATCCTCGGCAATAGCCTGAACCTTCGCCGGATCCGCTTTGTCTAGTTTCTTGACATCGAACGAGCCATCGGGTTTCACATAATCGCGCAGGGCGGATAATTCAGTCTTATAGGTCTTTGTTAGCTGTGCTTTGGCTTCTGGTAAAGTCAACCGCTTCCCAATAGGGGTTGTAATCGGCTGTATCGGGGCAAAGAGCAACTGCAGGGCGAGGTTTTTGCTGGATATGTGTTCAATGTCTTTCGCAAAGGCGGAGAAGACACTACCCTTCGTCCAATCCTTGTCGAACAGGACGGCAACCGCTCGCTTTTGGTCGTCATTGAGTTGCCGATAGGCTTCAGTGTATGACCCCTTGACAGGCTTGATATCGAGGTCGTCTAAGGCTCTACCTAACGAGCTTAGTTCCCCAGAGGACAACCCAAGACGCCTCGCAAATCCTGTTCCGGTAGGTACAACACCCTTGTCTAAGTGGGCGGCGATACTACCAGTAGTTTTATTCCACTGAGTAACTGCGGACAGAATATCGTCCCCAAAACCAGCATCACGTAGTGTCTTCATTCCATCGGGGTTCTTCCGAACAAACTCAGCCATAGCAGGGAGCGTGTACTCGCGGAGTGAGGGACCGAACGCCCTCATATATGCCCCTTCGGGAAGTTTCTCCACGAAGCCAGCACTAGATAGTCGTTGCAGGGCAACCTGTTGTCTTGCATACGCTTTGGTGGTAGCAATCTCACCCACCTTATACTTACCAGAGTACACCTCCCCTAATTCTTCCGGGGATAACCCCATCTCGTCCCTCTGCTTCGCAAACGCCTCCCACACTAGGACAAACTTGCCCTTTTTGATGTTCCCAGGGTCGTCGGGGTCAGGCATAAACGCCTTATACTTCCCACTCTGGATCTCGGCTAATTGCTTCTCGGCTTCGGCAAGGTTCTTGGCATATCCAGCAGAAACCTGCTGGGATATCCAGTCCTGTTTAGCCTTCTCTTGCCCTCTGGCTTGCGCAACAGTATAATATACAAAGCTCCCGTCCTTCTCGCCGGCGTAGACACTACCTCTAGGGACAAAACCCAGCTGGACAGCCCTATTAAACTTAGCCTTGCCTGTGAGTTTGCTATAATCTGCTAACTGCTTGTTGATAGTCTCGGATACCCTAGACGGGAGAGCGACATCGGAGTGAGTTTTAATGAAGTCCAGTTGCACAGCCAGTGGAGCACCGGCTTTTCGCATAGCACTTAGCTGGATATCAGGTCTGGCTCCACGAACCTTGGCAGGCAGGTAAGCCTCAACCGTAGCAGGTCTCTCCTTGGTAGGAGGAACACCAACGAACTCTACAGGCTCTGCAGGTGGAACCACAGCAGGTTCGGGAGCACCGATGAATTCTACAGACGCTTCCGCTTTAGCCCTTGCTTTCTCGGCTCTGGCTTTCTTCTCAGCCTCCTGAGCCTTGTAGGCTTCTGAACCCTTCCATGGTGTACCCTTCTTCCACGTCCCTGCTTTGCGAGCAGCTTTTTTAGCGTCTACTCTAGCTCTCTGCTCCGCTTTCTGCTTCGCATAGCTGGGTTGCGGAGTAGTAGGTGGTGCCGAGGTAGTCGCTACCGAGGTAGTCGCTACCCCTCTTGTATCATCAGCCATTCCTCAACCCCCGCGGTCTAATCGTGACACTATTACATCTTCGGCATCGGTACCGTTGCTTGCCGTCTTGGTTCAACCCGTCCTTTACGAGACGAACCGAGCGACACTTCCGGCAACGGTATCTTTCCTTATTCTTCCATGGGTTACTGACCATCGCACATCCAACCCTTATCCAACATTACTCAACATTGTATAACAAAAAGCGAGGGTTGTCAATACCCCCGCTACGAAGAAGGGCTAAACCATAGACTAAGGCCACCTCTTGCTCCCCAGTGCTTCACCGAACGTATAGGCTTCGACTCGGCCACCTCGAGAGAACTTCCGGCGCTGTGGCGCATCCTCCTTGACTTGGCTGACACTGTACTTATTCTTTCTCTTGGATGTTCGCTTCTTGACTCCGGTGTTCTTTTTCTTCGCCTTGGATTTCGCCATATTCTACCTCCGCTTGGTAACCTTCCGTGTAGTCCGTCTTCGTTTAGGGCGTTGTGCTTTCTCTAAAGCCCGGTATACACCCACTGTCTCCCTACCCAGTCTTGACCCGACGGCACCGAGGCGCTCCCCGACAGTCAAGTCTCCTGCCTCCCTGCGGGCTTTCTTGGCAGCCGTTTCAGCCTTGTAGGTAGCTACCTTAGCCTCAGACAACTCCTTCCTCAGCGTCGCCTTGTCCCGCCGGAGTTGCAACATAGCCAGCTCCCGCTCCTGCTTGGTTCGCGCCCTATCTAGCTTGTGTCTAGCACGAACCTCGGCTTCGGCTACTCGCCGATCGTACGCCGCTTCGATGCTGGCAATGTGTTTCTTAACAATGGATGATACTCTTTGCACAAAGTTCATTGCATCCTCCTACCTCATACTGGCGAACATCTTGTGCGCGGCTAAGTCGTATATCTTGACCGTCGCCCAGTACTCGTTCCGCTCCCTGCGGGACAAGTTGCTCCGCTTGACTGAGACTCTGGCACGATTGGCAGCGAGTTGTGTAGCACGGGCTATACGGAGCTTCTTGGTCTTCGTTTTAGCCCCATCAAACTCGCGCTGGAGTTCCTTAACAGAGCCACGGGCAGCCGACGGATTGCGCAGGGATATCATATCGCCGAGGTACTTGTGCTTGGTTGGCACGAACATTGTCTTTGTCGCCACGACTATACACCTCCTACAGCTTCAGTTCCCGGACGGTCGGCTTGTACGGCCACTTCCCAGTAAGTCGCTTAGCGACTTTCTCGGCATCCGACCTAGTACCGAAATGGATGAAGCGCTCGGTACGGTATGGCCAGCGGATGCCCCAAGCACGATACGTACCGACTTTTATTGTTCCCTGTACGTCTTTCATCTCCTACATACCCCCTATTTTGAACATCTTTGTCCCACACACTGGACACGTCCCCCGTACGGCTTTCCTGCCGTTCTTCAGGGTCACTTCCTGCGGGTCTTTCATCTCCCGCTTGGCTCTACACTTGAAACAATACGCTGTCATGTCTATTTACCTCCTATAGTCCACACGATATAATAAGGACTACGAGAGACCAAAGTCTGCCCCCTCGTCACGCGCGCTAACTTGCCTCGCTTTCGCAGGACAGAAGCAAAGTTGCGCGCTTCCGACTTGGTATCAAAATCACGAGAGAAGCGATATTTGATACCGCCGAAGGTTCTATAGCCAAACTGTTTCCGCCTGTTAGCCATTGCTGGTTACCTCCACTAAATGTAAATCTTCCGACCTTTTTTCATAATGTACTTCCCGCCCCGCTCGCCTTGATGGACTTTGAACCGCTTGCGGACTTTTACGACTTTCTTCTTGCCCGTTTTCTTGTCGAACATTATCCGGGTCGTTTCCGCCACAACTCCCATCCCAATAACGGTCGGAAGGGTCGTCGACATAATCATTGCACCTGTCATTTTCGTTTACCTCCTCTATTACTGGTATTGCTTCGGCAGTAACTGGACAAGCGCCCACCACTTACCGACCTTTCTTACTTTAGCTGTTCTGGGAAAGTCAGATCTCCTGACCTGCCTCTTTGCATTGAACTTGGTCCGGTGACGGGACAATACGTAGTACTTGTGTCCCCTGATAACTACTACCGACCGTCCCCCGTAGGTTTCCATCCTGACCTATCTCCGTCCCCCCTTCTTGCTCTTCTTCTTAGGTTTACAACCACCCAGCTTTCTACCTGTTCTCGGTCCCTTACCTTCGGGGCCGGTTTTATCTCGATTTGGCATAACTTACCTCCTTACTCTCATCAAGCACTTGTCAGGCAGTCAGCACCCAAGAAGTAGTCCCGCTTCTCACCCTCAAACCTGACCCAGTAATTCAGCTTGTATGGGACGTTGCGATACGCTGACCGCATCAGACCGTGCCCTTTAGTCAGTATCTCTTTCCCCCGGACGACACCTACTTTACCCACGAATTGAGGGTAAATCTTCCTCGCCCAAGAGGTGAGTTTAACTTTACTGCCTACCTTGCGGCCCACTCGCGGCTTAGACATAGTTATCTCCTTATCCCCCGCATACTGGTCGGGGTACTAGATGACCGCTTGGATGATTTCTTAACCCTCGGTTTTCTGGGCTTCGGGCTATCCGGCATATCCGGGAACTGTTTGCCCTTACGGATATTGGACAGTATCATTACTGCCTCTTTGCGGTCGAAAGCATCGTAGAGATTGTCGCCGTGTTCTATGTAGAACGGCTCACCCATTTCGCCAGTATCCTCGTCATACCCAGCACTGTCAATATCAATACGGATTTTTGCCCCCGTCTTGGCATCCACTACGGTCTCACGGGCATCCGTTCCTGCCGTGTAATTTACAATGTCTCGAACACTACCTGACATTTTAGTATCCATATCCATACCTCCTTACCTTATCCCTCTGACACTCGTGAGAGTAGATGACCGCTTGCTAGACTTGCGCTTGGCAGTCGGCTTCTTGGCTCTCGGTTTAGAGTGCTTCCACTCGTATTCCTCCATCGTGTAGGGCATATAGGCTTCGGTTTCCTCTTCAGCACCTTCTCGCACTAGGGCGGACAGACCAGCAGTGCCGTCCCCCCAGCGGTTAGTCGCCTTGCCCGTACGCCCGTTAACTAAGACACCGATACCGTCCTCGTCTCCATATAACTCACCAGGGAACACAAGCAGTTCGGATGTAGTCCCTTTACCTGTTTTCCTATTCACGAATGGCATAATCTACCTCCTTATCCCGCGAAGGCTAGTCGGGCTTGAACCGCATCTAGCCCTACTCGGCTTCCGTTTAGGAGACTTTTTAGACCCACCCCGTACTTTGGATAGAGATATTCCGTATCCGTCAGGCAGTGGCTCAGTCAAGGTATCCTTGACGAACCTCCGTGCCTCATCTGGTAAGCTCTCAAGGCTAACCAGTTTGCCGAGATGGGAATACGAACCCATCTGGCGGTATTCGCCCGCATACTGACCGAATCCTTGCGGGTGGTATGGGTTATCATTGAACCCGTACATATCCAGCATCCCCGGCGTATTGACGCTAGGAACTACCAGCGTGTAGCGGTCTATGGTCTTACCGCCGTTATCATAGATTCTTACCTGTGATGACATATCTTACCTCCTATCGCTTCTCCGACCAGAATACTAGGTCAAACTTCTTGCCCCCGATGGTCTTGGTTCCGCTGTACCGTGATTTGTATACCCCCATTTGGATTACCTCCTCTCTACTTCCCGCTCCTAGACTTCCGTCCACCGACTATCGAGCCGGGCTGTCCCCTGTAGAACGAGTGTCCACATTCGGTACACTTGAATCTATCCTTACGCCCGGAAGTAGTAGGGACAAACCCTACTTTCCAAACGTAGGTAGACCCACACTTGGGACACTTCACCCCGTATTTGTTTTTATGTACTGTTTTTGCCATCTTTACTTCCTCCCCTTGAGACTAAAATTTAGCTAAACTCTCCGTAATCGGACAACCATTCAGATACCCTCAAGAGAATACTGCCTTAGTCCCTAGCTCCTTCGCCTTCTGGTTAGCGAACCGTCGTGCTAGCGACCAGAGACGGAACCTCTTGACATCGCCCCGTCTTCCTGCTGCGTTTAGATTACCGTCCTGTGCCCAAGACACCTCGTGGTAACGCCCACTGGCAGTCTCGTCCTTGTGTACAGCGAACACGGACGGCTCAACCTTGTACCGCCCTCTCCTCTCCCGTGGGTTTGTATAAGCATACTTTGCCATTATCTACTTCCTCCTAACACCAGCTAACCACACAGTATACCACCAAAATACCCACCTGTCAAGCCCTCCCACCAACTACCCATAAAAAGGATAAAAAGAAGGGGAGCCGACCTTAGCCAGCTCCCCACGATAAGCAGAGACCCGATACCCCTTCACCTAACCATACCACGGAGGAGGGTGCTTGTCAAGACCTGACCACAACGGGCTGTCCCTGCTCGCACTGCTTCCTCACCGGGCACAACCGACACTTCTCGCTGGACAAATCGGGTTTTTGGGACAGGTAGCAGGCAGGAACGCGATAGAGCGTGGTCGAGGCGAGGCGGACATAATTGTCGGACTGAGCCAGTATCGGTACTCCTTCAGTCGGTACTTCCTCGGTTGGTACTTCCACTATTCATTCTCCTCTAACACCTTACTCAAATCAGTGGCTATTGTTGCCTGCGGTTCTACCAAACAAGCCACAAACGGTATCGGGTCTGTCTTAATCTGAGCCTTAGCTATAGCCTTAAATGCTGTATCATCAAGTTTGAGTGCCATCTTGTGTTCGACAGCCCACTTGAAGGCTTCCGCACCGTCGTAGCTATAGGTCGTTATTTCCCTGACACCCACGCCTTCGGCTGGAGATTTACTCCCTGTTTCCCTATATACCCTGAGAGTAAGTTCCCGTAACTTTGACTCCTCTACAGCCACACTTGCTCCAGCCTGTGTCAGGTCATCCAGAAGCTCTTGATTATTCTTATTCCAATTCTCCAGCAGTAAATCCCTTTGCCTTTTGAGCTTCGCTGTTCCTGACCGGGCCTCGGCAACAATCATTATCTGTGCTTTCAACTCCGCTAATGTAAACCCTTCTGTTGTCATTATTTCTCCTCCAAACTGTATTTCGCCAAAGAACCCCATTTTTTACCCACCTTGAAATCCACTTTCACGGGTACCTCCAGTTTCACGACACCTGTCATGATACCTCGCATCCAAACGAGGAACTCTCGCACGAACTCAGGGTCGTCCTCCAGTTCCACTATAAGACTGTCGTGGATCTGCATCAACCATCCCGCCTTATCCCGCCAACCTGTTCTCGGTAGTCCTCGCCACAATTCACCCATAGCCAGTTTTATAATACCTTGAGCTGACGATGTGACGGGCATGTTGGCCGCCATCCTCAGACCAGACTCCTGCACTGACCGCACAGGGCAAGACACCTCAGGAATGAACCGCCGACGACCGAACATATCAGCAACATACCCGTACCTGCGTGCCATAGCTGCCATCTCCAGCTGGTAATCCCTGACTTCGGGGTATAGCTCGTACCAGTCGGCAATAAACTTCTCGCAGTCTTGCTCCGTCCACGGCTCGATGTCGACAGGCTCCCCCTCCATCTCCAAGTCGGCAATATACTCTGCTATCTGCGCCGACAACCCCTTCGCGCCAATCATGTAGATAACTCCGAAGTTGGCCCGTTTGGTAGGGTACCGATACTTCTCCTTCCCAGCCTCCTCGTATGGCACGCCAAATATCTCGGAGGCGGTCAAGGTGTGCGGATCGTCCCCGCGCAGGAATAGCTCTATTAAACCTCGACACCGCGCAAGATGGGCTTGCGTACACATCTCTATCTGAGCCAGATCCCCCTCAGCCAACAGCCGACCATCAGGGGCAACGAACCCGCTCTTAATCGCCTTACCCTCTTTACTCCTAGTCGGGATGTTCTGCAAGTTCGGGTCCGCGCTAGCCAGTCTTCCCGTCTCTACTCTGGTCGTTTTCAAGGTCGTATGGACTCTAGGAATACCAGCCTTGCTAGGTCTAGCCCACTCTAGCAGAGCGTCCGAGTAAGTCCCCTTCATCTTGCTCAGTCGACGATACTCAATAACTCCCTTAGCTACAGGATGCCCGGTCTTTTTCAGTTCCTGATCATCCGTGCTGATTAGCCCTGTCGCTGTAGTCCTAGTCGGTTTGAAACCCAGCTCGTTGTATACTACCTCGGCGACCTGCTTGGAACTGGATGGATTGAATGGATGACCAACCACCGAAGCCACCTCCGAGGCCTTCGCCCGCATCCGGGCGTCATAATCTACGGATAAGTTGCGGAAGTGGTCGAGGTCAACTGCCATACCCGTGTCCATCATCTCCCTGACCATCGGGAGTATGTTGGTGTCCATCCACAGCACGAAGTCCAGCCCTGCCTCGTGGATAAGTTGCTCCATTTTTAGCTTGACACGAAGAGTGGTGTCTGCATCACGGGTCGCGTACCGCACAGCATCCTCAAAGGGGATATCGACGAGAGACGACTCCGGCATAGTATCCAGCACCTTCTCTACACACTCACGTTCGGTATCGGGTATCTTACGCCACTTGTCCCACAGATCAATATCCTCGCCCTTCTCCATATCCTTGAACATCTTGGCTATCTTGCGGGATATATGCCATGGGTGCTTGACGCGAGTAACAATTCTCCCTTGCTTGTTATTCCACTTGGTCTCCTCCAGCTCGGGTGGGTCCGGCCACTCCCGCTTAGACGCCTCAGTAAGGTAGTCCAAAGCGATCCTGTGTTGCCCAGGACGAACCACTTCGGAGTAATCGACCATCTTTACCCCGCACAGGTTCTGGGCGAGCGTCTTTAACCCTTGTGGCAACCCTAATAGGTAGGCAGAAACCATTGTATCTGTGAAATCATTACCGGGGATATCCAACCATTTAATATCGTGAAGGTAGTAGTGGACTATGATATGACCCCAGCTCGCTGTACTACTAACTCCGCTCCGATAAACCTTAGCTGGAATAAAGAATCCACGCCCGGGCGCCACACTCGCCTGAACACTCCACAACTCCGAATCCTGCTTGACGGATTCAGTGTCTACGGCAACTTGGCCAAAACCCTTGAAAGTCGACGCGACACGATACAGCTTCTCAGGTGTATCCAGTACTTGATAATCAGGATTTGGGTACTCGTCTCTTACCATATAGTCCGAGACCGACTTCCCCCGAAGCAACCCTCGCAACACTTGGAAATCCTCGTAGATAAAGCGCAGGGTGGATGTGTCATGAAGACCAGCGGCGGGGTGGTAGACGGGAAGTATAATCCTGCCGTCCTTCTCGATAGGTCGTCCATGGAGGTGCTCCACCGTGTCAGCATCGTTCCCCAATATCGCACGGATAGCGAAAGCACCCATAGCCACAATAATCTGCGGTTGGACGATAGACAACTCGATATTGAGCCACTTAGCACAAGCACCCACAGGACCGGGCTTCGGGGGAGTGTTGCCACGAGTCAGGCACTTCACGACGTTGGTAATATAGACATCCTCCCTGTTCAACCCACACTGGAAAAGCAGAGACTCAAGTTGCCGACCATCCTTGCCGATGAATGGCTCTCCCCACTCGTCCTCTTCTTTACCTGGGTTCTGTCCCAGAAACATAACAGATGCAGGAACGGCACCTTCACCCGGAACAGGGGCAGTGCAACTTGCGCGCAACTCACAGTCCGAACACTGCCGGACAAGGTTGCCCGGGAAGGGGAGAGACTCGGCAGGAGGCAAGGAGGGCGCGGGGCGACGGTAATAGCTAGGCACCCCGGAACCTCTCGATATCGTCTAATACCTTACGCAAAGCAACTGGGGCAAACTCGATAACATCAGCACTAACATTCACGCGACCTCCAGCGAGAAAGCGTCGCTTGTAGATATAGGGCTTGTTGTTATGAACATGCCCATGAACCACCCATCCACGCCACCAGTACGGGATGAATAGAGGACTCGGTTCGTGAACGACCAAGACGGACAGCGTGTCAGTTACTATGATAGCAGACAACCCAATACTGACAACACCATCCCCCAGAACCGACGTCGGACGAATGCCCTTGTCGTGACTACCCTTTATGTACACCTTCCTACCGGAGAGTTGCGATAACCACCAGCGGGCGGAGCGAGCACCGCGACCAAAGCACATATCGCCGAGAAAGAACACCAAATCATCGTCGGCAATACACCGCCTCCAATTATCCAGTATAACATTATTCATCTCGGACACAGATCGGAACGGCCGGTCGCAGTAGCGTGTAATGTTCTCGTGATCAAAGTGCGGGTCGGAGAACAGCCACGTGTGCGACAACTCACTCTCCGTCACGTGTATGACCACAGGATCGGCAGAAAGCGGACCAGCCATCTCTAACCTGCCAAACCCTCTAGGTGTTCTCGGCAGGCGTCTCGCACCATTGGGATAGTCGCGCCAGCCTGTAGGAACCGAGCCACTACATCGTCGTGGTAGTGAAGCTCCAGCACGTGGTCATCCGGCTCTACTAACTCGAACCCCTTAGTGCCGTATTCGCCTAGCGTAGCGTCAAGTATTGACTGCAATCCGTGTTCTTTATCGTAAATCGCCACCTTACTAACCCTCCTTCCTACTATCTGTCTGTGCGTCCAAACTACCGTAGTCAGCTTGATCTCTGTAACGAGGTTCGTTGTCTTTGTATAACCGCTCCGTCCCGTCTCTCAAGACTACTCGGACGGTATCGGAACGCAGTTCCACTCGCTTTATATCACCTGGTTTTGTAAGCCTGTTAATGAATAGCATTATCGTTAGTCTCCTTACTATTTGATTGCGGGTCAGTTGTCGGTGCATAGGTTCTCCCGCACTTGGGACACCGATACCTTTGAACTAAGTGCCTACCCGACCAGACCTTGCCCATACGGTGCATCTTGGAACCACATTCGGGGCAAAGGACTACGGTGTCGTTATTATTGCCTGTAGTCATTTTACCACTCTCTGCCTATTCTGCCACTTCATCGTATCTACCCGTTTAGCCACGTCAAAGTTCAGCATCCCATCAGAGGTAATCAACTCAATCTCTAGTCCCCTCTTCAGTGCATCCCGCTCCGACCTAGCACTATCATCGAACCCGACTTGGGAAACGATAATCGCCCTTTTGACTGGTTGGTGTACGACAGGATGTGTCTCAACGGCGGTTGCAAATTGCTGGAGCACATTATACTTTACTAAGAAAGTTTTGGTCTGGATGGGAATGCCGTCAGGGGTTATCCCATCTACACCTCGGTCTGGATTAGGCTTGGTCGCTCCATAGAACTCATTGACCCATGCTTCGAACTCTAGTGGCTTTAGCCTCTTTACTGCCTCTAAGTCTCGCTCAATAACAGGCTCGCTTATCAGGCCCGCCCCCAAGTTATTGGGGAGCTGATTACACCTGCTCTGGGTAGCACTGATAGCTTGGTTGCTAGCGTCTATCCCTATCCACTTCCGACCTAGCTTCTGTGCTGCCACTACCGCCGTCCCGCAACCACAGAATGGGTCAAGAAGGACATCGTTGGGACGGCTTGAAGCATTGATGACTCGCTCTAACAAGGTTAAAGGCTTCTGTGTAGGGTAGCCCAACATTTCGTTGCCATGAGACGCTGTAGATGATGGTATGTCATCCCACCAATCGTAAGGCAACTGCCCGTCCGGGTGCAGATAAACCTTACCTGACTCGTTCTGTCCAGTCTTGTAATATCGCCTCCCGTCAGGGTCAGTATGAGCAACTGCTTGTATTTTTTCGGAGTAGGGTATCCTTATCGCATCACTGTTGAACGTGTACTTGCTTGATTTCGTGTAGAACAGGATAATATCATGCTTCTTCCTGAACTTGTTGGTTGCGTTTCCACCCTTGTAGCACCATACCAACTCATTTCTAAAGTTCTCCCACCCGAATATCTCATCCATAATCATCTTCAGATAGTGGCTTGCCTTCTCATCGCAATGCAGGTAGATGCTACCAGTTTGCTTCAGAACTCTGTGGCACTGCTGGAGTCTCAATCGCATATAGTAAAGATACTTGGCAAAATCGGGGCGCAATCTCCCCAACTCTTTTAACCACCCAGGGGCACTGACGGAGTAACCCTGTTTGCTCCAGAACGCCCTACTGTCATCATAGGATACCTCCATCGCCTCCGGTGTCCAAGCATTAGCTTTCACCACCCCTCTCTGCACCTTACCCGTGAAGAAGGGCGGGTCAAGATAAATCAGGTCTATGGACTGAGACTCTACATCGTGACTTAATACCGTCAGACAATCTCCGTGGTAGAACACACTGGTTTTCATTTTTGGTTCCCCCTTTTCTTATATATCTACCACACACTATAACACAGCACAGCACATTTGTCAAGAGGTTAGAGGGTTATTTTTCGGGTTATTTTTTACCCGCTACTGGTACACGCCTTCCCAACCAGCAATAGTACTACTACCAGTAGGCCTATCACTGAGAAAAACTTTATTGGGGTAGGCACTCTCCCCCATAAACTACCGACAGAATCGAAGTCAAACGCACTCCGTGGCTGATTCTCCCTTATCTTGTCCTCGGCATCCCGTATCCGCTTCCTGACTTGAGCTTCCTTCTCAGCATACGCAGCTTTCTCCTCGAGAGACGAGGCTCGGGATTCCAACGCAGACAGCTTCCTCTTCTGCTTCTCCTGCTTGGAGAGAGGTCGTAGTCTCCTTCTAACTTCCTCTATCATTTGTCTCCTCCCCCGTTATGTAGTTCCGACACAATACTCTTAGCTAGTTTCTTACCAATACCAGGAACAGACAGCCAGTCCTTCTCGGTAGCACCGACCATCTCGGCTACAGACGAGAACCTGTGAGCAATATCCGCCGACTTTTCCCAACCTACACCCTTTAACTCGCTCGCCACCCGGCGGACAAAACTCGGTCTGACAAGCTGAACAGTCGGCATCGGTGGCTTGAATATCTGCTTCAGGGACTGGTGCCTGTCGGGAGGGGTTTGGTAGTTATCCCACAGCGCTTTAATAACAGATACTGTCTCCTTAACATCCTCCGTTCGCTTAATCATTATCCCGGCATCACGATGCAACTCGGTGAGGAACTGGTCGAACCGACTGTAGGTTATTGTCGGTTTTACCGGAGTCCAGATCTCGGCACGATGTAGGGTTCGGGGATTGATGCCCCAGACCGGTATCTCCAGCAACCCGTCATCAGGATTAGAACGGACTCTGCCCTCCGCGATGACAATAAAGACATCTATCCCGTTCTCCTTGACTATCTGCGCTTGGTGCAGAAGGCGACCATCATTGATGCACTGAACGAGGTCGCCGATCTTCTTACGTTCAACCCCGATCGTGAGTGCGGTGTCGTTCTCGCCCTTACCCCAGAAAGCACAGTCGGTGAACAGGGGGCAAGGGACGGCAATAGAGCCGAGGGCTTTTATCATGTCCTGATCGTTGGGGAGATTAGAGCAGAATACAGGCATCAGATTACCTCCTGTTCAGCGATAATTCTAGCCAGCGACACCCGGATATCCTCCCCACTAATAGTAGAACCGACACAGTCCCAACTATCTGTCCAAGAAGTAGCAAACAGTTCCAACCTAGGGGACAACCCACACAGCTCTACCAGCTCTCGCATCTCCTCGGGTTTCTGTGAATGGTCACGAACCTTGGTCTGGATAAAGTTAGGTTTCTGGATACGGAAAGCCTTGACCCTGCCCCTGACACCAAGCAATAGTTGCTCCACTTGACCCCGGTACCAGAATCCCATACCAAGAGACATTATTTTACGCCAGTACAGCGACGTCTTATAGGTAAACCCCCAAGCGGACATCACAGATAAGGCTTCAGGGAGCAGTGGCGTAGTCGCCCATAGAAACAGAACACTATCACGATCCGCGACCAAAGCAACGGGAAGAGACAGGATGTCGGGGAGAGATAGTGTCTTATACTTCTGTGCAGAACCACTGCTCATCGAACCACCAGTCCTCTCATTGCGGTAAGTCCACGGGACATCAGCGTAGATCACCTTGTATTTCGGTCTCACTTCCACCGCTCCCTGACATACCTCGTTGCACCGACTGGGGACAGCCCTAGACGGCGACAATGATGGTACCTGAATAACCAACGACGGATACGACTAATCATTACAGCCCCCTTTGAAACAAAGCCTATATCCTACTACTACTACCATATCGCCTCTTTTAATAGCCGAAATTCTTCCGCTACCCACATTATCATCCCCGCTATTAGTACAGATACCATCACCCCTTACCTCCTAGCCAATTTGGGTTGATAAACTACACCACCCCATTCGGAGTTCCACGCTGTTACTTGGCTCCCATCCGTGAACACAATGGTTACTTCGCCACCATCAGATTCGACAGCTAAACCGCCTTTGCTTTCTACACCGAATCTATCTGCGGATGTGTATTTAACTTCAGCCACCGTCTTGCCCTTTACCTGCTCACTTAATCGGGTTGTCTCTTTATCTCTTGGCATTACCCCTTACTTCCTTTAGCCATCATCAGTGTGGGCATTACCCACATACTAGGGGCGTATACTACCCCTAGTTTCGGCTTGTATAGGCTTGTCAATCCCGTTCGCTTTTGACTAATTGGTCAACTGACAAGCTCTCCTCCTGACCTCTTATTTATCGTGTACCAGACTGAGCAGGAACTCAAAATTGCACATAGGACCACGCAATATCTGCCCTGCTATGTACGGATTCTGCCGACAGTCCTTGATATACGCGGAGAACTGCGGACCATCGCTAGTATCCTCTCGGTACATCACCAAGTTCACCTGAACCATATACCCCATATCAGAATACCCGGACAGTTCAAACTCATTGGTCTTGGTGAGGGAGCTACGACCACTTGAGGTCGGTACGGCCCGCCATATCGCTTTAGTCTTGTGGATAAAAACAGTGTTCATAGGGGAGTCGTAAGCTATACGGAGTACCTCTTTCCACTCGTTGTTCACAATAGAGTAATCCGACGGCTTAACCTCGGTGAGCCTCCCGAAATGGGAAAGGCGGCACAACTCATATAGTTCGGAAGCAGTGTCCCAGATAACGCTACCCGTCCTCAGCTCGTAGACCTTGCGGACACGTTGCCGGAACTCGGCCCAGAGAGACTGCCACATCTCTGCTTTCCCCTCCCGAGGGACGCGAACGTCATAGAGATACACCTGTTTCCCTTGATCTTGGAACTTACCGACTACGCCTTCTATACCGAGATCCACGTTGAGATAAATGATCGGTTCCGGTGCAGTTAGCGCGAAATGCGACTTCCCCGTCTTCTCTCTACCCTCCTCCGAGATAATAAGGCGGCGAGGGGTCTCCACGTAGTCATCGCTGAACCCCATCGCTCTGAGTTGCGCTAAGGTTACCTCGTCTTTTTGCTTCGTTGGGCCTGCTGTAGTTACCATTCGCTATCCTCCTTCTTTGTTAATTTCGCCGAAATCGGGGCTATACCACTCCCCCGTCAGTCCCTCTATATCGGACAAGAAATCCGTCACAGTGTCCCGTTTCTCATCGTCGGTGATGACGGCGTGGAGATACTTACCATGGTGAATATCGTAGAAATCTTTCACTTTCTGCCAGAACAAATCAGCTCTCATCGTACCTCCTCTCCAATCCGAGCAGGAGTACACCCCTGGGACAACAGGTAGTCTCTTGTATTCACAATCATCTCCCAAGTCTCGTCAATACTCTGCTGTGTCAACCTGATAATTCGCACCGTAGCACTAGCGGTTGGTGGTCTACTGGACAGATGACCAGACACATAACACACGAGATCGGTTTCTGCCAAGTAACAGTACGCCCTGACTTGCTGGAGGTGGGAGAGTGGTATCTCTCCGCTGAGAGTAAACCGCAACTTGGTCTCGCAGACCAACCACCCTAGATCGGGTAGCCACATAACCCCATCCAGTGAACCAAGTATACCATCCTTTTCCTGCTCCATGTCAGGGACATAGACACCCCCCTTGGATAGAGCATAATCTGTAAGGTAGCGGTCTACCACTGCCTCCCAGATACGCCCCATACTCATAATCCCTTTCGGTTCGCCTTCGTACTCATAATATTGGATGTCGCCCTTGGCTATCCTAGTAGCAGACTGGAGCAGGTTCGACACATGCCACTTAGAATAATCTCTCGGCGTCGGTGGTTTCCGCTTTACGCCAATAGCACAAAGGTCGGCGACTCGCTCCAAGTCAATAGTTTCAGTCAATATGGTGTCCACTTCTCCTCCTAATTATATCCAGAGCCAAGGGCTTATCAACTCCACGAACGCGCAACCCAAAATCCTCACAGAGCTTGACAATCTCTTCTATAGCTCCTGGAATGAGGTCGCCCAGCCCGTACATATACCTAATCGGTAGCTTATTGTCTACCTTCAGGAAGTCGAAGATACCAGCAGCTTGTCTCTGCAACTGACCAATAGCCTTACTGTACTCCTCGTCGGAGAGCCAGTGTATGCTCTTGCCGTTAGATTGCTTCGCTTCAGATTGTTCCATTACCAAACTATATCCCTTCCCTGTTACTTGACTTACCATCATTCAACCGACAGGTTGTCATACTTGCCGGGACTGGGGCTGGAGATGCCCGAAGGAGAATACTTCATCAGCGAGCCTTCGTCTTGCGGACTATTCCGCTCTCCCCAGTCCCGGCTTGTCCTGCCAGCTAGTAGCCAGACCCAAGAAATCTACGGGCATACTACTACGGGTTGCTCTCTGCCCTTTCGGGTAGCTGGCAGACTTGCTGGCTAAGGGACTTCCACCCCTAGATAGTTGGGTACGCACTGCAGAGCTTATCTTGCCTCTCCGACTTACAGATGTTATCCTGATAGTCTGTGCGAGGGGTACTCCCAACCTACCCCGACTCGTAGCGTCTTTAATGAATTCCGCCACCAGCAAGCAATAGTCAGTTGTAAAGGTCCACCACCCCCTTCCTCTGAGTACTACGCCTTGCTGATAGTCTCACCGGACACAGTGTACCCGGCGGCCAGCAGGGTCGCAGCGAACTCCGGCTTGAAGATAAGACCGGCAACGGCATCCTTGTCTGGATCCTTGGCAAGGTCTCTGAACACTGCCACCGCCAAGTCCTGACGAGTGGTGCTGCCGTCCGCGCCCAGATGGTTAGCGGCAAAAGCCACAGCCTTCGCGGCTATAGCATCCTCGTCTCCTTCCTCAACCCCGGTCGCCGGGGTCTTAGCAGCAGTCGCGCCCTTGCCCTTCTCCCACGGCAGGCGCAGGATCTGCGACGGTACCGAGATGATCTTCTCTCTGGTCTGGTCACTTACCACAGCCTTAGCCAACCCAGCTCTCTTGGGTTCAGGAAGCCCGATGTTGTAGGTGTAAAGTCCGTCGAGCGTGGATAAATCCTCGCTGAGCTTGTTCTCCGGGAACCCGGCGTTGATCAGGCTGTTGATGAGCAGATAGAAGTTGCTGGATTTGCTCAGTGCCATGGCCGCACCGACCGCTACGAGGGTTTTACCATCCTGGGATGGCCTAAAGCGCTCAGGGTCGCCGACAGAGTACTGTTGCTCAAACTCCTGCCCATCATCGTCTACATAGACGATCTTGGCGGCAGTGGTGGCTGGGGCTTTCCCGCCATAGTCAAACAGGTTGAACCGGCACTCCTTCCAGAGCAGGTTCCGATCTACAGGTACTGCGCCACCCTCTACAAAGTCACTTGGTCGTATTGATACACCCATACTTCTCCTTTTCCTTCCTTGTATCGTAGTGAATATTTGCTCTTTCCGCTTGAACGGTTAGAACGACCACGATACTTCTTTAGTCTACCATAAGTTTGCCTATTTGTCAAGGGGTATCAGGTACTTTTTCGGGTCTCTGCTTAATGGACATCACCTCCTTCGTTGCCTTGCCCTGACCACCCCCTTCATCCTTGGCTGGGACACGAGCAAGGCGCTTAGCTCGCTTTATAAAATCGGTTATCCGTTTCTGCTCGTCCTCAACGAGACGGGCTTTAGCTAACTCAATATACTTGGCGGATGTGTCTACACTGAACGAGTCCAACCCGAGATGCTCACAGACCAGAGCGACGGTACCCGCGCCTGAGAAGGGGTCAAGGACCCGGCAAGGTTCGGTTTCCTGGATACCACATTCACATGTAGGGAGCCAGCCGATTGTCCTACCCTTGTCTAGCCCTCCGTGGTCATGGATATGGTTGATATAATCTTGTTGTGCTCTCAAGTCGTTCAGGTACAACTCTTCGGCATCTATGCGACTTTGAGAACGCTCACCCTCTATGGTCTCGTTTCGCTGAAAACCCTGAGTAGCCAAGCCTGTTACTCCACCATCTTTGTATTTGGAATTGTAGCTCAATCTACCATACTCTCCACCTCGTTGACGGGCTGCTTGACGAAGTAGAGCTAACCGATTAGCGTTAGTCCCTCCCGAATAAGCGGTAGTAGTCTCGCCATCGTGTGCTGTGAACCCCTTATCGATAACCCTAGCCCACGGACTACCGCACTCAGGGCAACAACCTTTCTCGGATGTAGCAGATTTGACAAGAGGCTCTACCAGACGGGGAGGAAAGACAGCGAAATGCGCACCTTTATAACCAGTTGTGGGTATCATTAGCACGGAGCGGAGATTGCGTCCACCGTTCCCACTCCAGTCCTTGTTATGTAACCCCTCGGTAGTCCGAGAGCCAATACCAAGAGACTTATGCCCATTTCCACCCTCTCGTTTCTCGCCAGCAGGGTAGACTCCTCGCTCAAGAACTGCTTCCCTGTCGCAGAAATAAGAACTGGTCTTGGTGAGCATCAGGATGTGCTCATAGGAGTCGGTAGGTCTCCACGAACCTTTGCGAAGAACATACCCGTTGTGCTTTTCACACTTCGGACATCCAGGGCAGTCCTGCCAGACAGCACTATTCTTGAAATTGCCGTCTTTATCGTGGTCTTGTTGCGGAGTATCATTAGCACCTAATCGCCACGCTTCCTTACCACGACCAGTATCACCTACTTTGACCTTGTGTCTCTCCCATCTCCAGCCATTAACCGAGTTATGAGACACCAAGCCGTCCCCAACAAGAAACAACCCACCTTCTACCTCAACGTCAATCATCGGTTTAGTCTCACCATTCTGTTTCGTGCCGTCCCTTCCTCTAACAGGAATACAGAACACCCCGTCCGTCCCATTCTTCTCCTCACGCTTAATGTAAGGAGTCCACAGAGTATGCCCTATAGACAAATTGGGAGCAATCTCACTAACACTTCGCTGTTGGCCTTTAGAGGTGATAATACCCATGCTACTAGCTAGTGTACTAATGTCATCCCGCAGTCTACGAGATGCAGACGCAGCACACCATCCCCCAGCAGGTCTATCCGAACCATCGCCAGCAAGATAACCATCCAGCAATCCCTGCCTAAACGACTCAGGAGAGTTAAGGATTAAATCAACAGATAATCGCTTGGTTTTAGCCTGACCTGTGACTAACATATCCACTAGTCGGCAGAATGATTCGTCATACACACGAAACACATTTTTCCGTTTAACATGTCCGTCATCGTGAACGTCTATTCCATACTGGTTGAACATACCAGCAACTCTATCATGCAACTCTACCTCATGGTCCCCCAGACTAATCTGAATACCATTACCAAACCGAGTATCTGTGCTCCCTTCAGCAAGATAGATACCCACCAGATAGCCTATGTCATAGTTCAAAGAAAACCGACCTTGAGTCTTTATCTTAGCAACACAGAACTCCTGTATAGTTTTATACAGCAGATAGTCATTGTACCCCACGAATCGGATAGTAGATGCATCTTTCAACTCAGTAGAAACCCTACGTCGGTCATGTGATACGGGAAATCTATGGTCAGGAGAGCAGATGATACGTTCCACCTTTCCTACTCGTAAAGTCATAGCTGGCTTTTCTGTTTTCCAGACACTTCTAATGTTAACCCATCCCGTAGGGGACAATATCTGAGGTAACGGATCCATTTGAAACAAATCATCCAAAGATACACGGTGCATCCAACCATCCTGTGTCCTCACGAAGACCCTAGTGGACGGGTCTAAGCATTCCGGCATAGGATTGCCGTTATACTCATCAGACAGTGAGACACCTTTTGCCCAGATAAGGATAGACCGGACATACCAACCGTCAACACGAGCAGCAAGTGCGAGTTGTTCAGGAATGAGAACCATGTCGAGTGGCTTGATGCCATTAGCCCTCATATTCAAGGTTCTACTCTTACGACCAGTATCAGGGACAGAAGCATATGTCCCCTTTGCTATCACTGAATTGAATCCTTGCGATTCTATCCCTCTATGCTGGCTAGTTGCCCCACTCCAACTATCACCGATATTCAACCAGAATACTCCGTCTGGTCTTAATACACGGCGAACTTCCCGCATTATCTCCACCAAGTGCTGGATATAGAGTTCTGGTGTCGGTTCACCACCAAGCTGACCTTTCCATGCGCCGCACTTGGGACAGAAACTACTCCTCGCCCTACTACCATCACCAACCCATCCGGTACTCCTGCTGCTCCCAACGGAGCTATTAGCCCCTCGGTAGCGAACATCATGCGCCTTTACCTGACCACCCCACTCATGTTCACAGTTCGGATCGCCATCCCATATCTCCTCACCACCGTCGTACTTTCTCAAACCGAAATAGGGAGGGGACGTTGTCGCACAATGGAAAAAGTCTGCTGGCAACCCTCTCAACACGATTCTAGCATTACCCTGTAGAAAAATAGAACTCATCTATTCACTCTCCCATCTAAAATCCAACCCCCGCTTCTCATCCATCCACAACCTTAGTCCATTCTCCGACCTCTCCCAGCAGACCACATCCCAATTCCCATCTATAACCTGTATGTATTGCGGGATATGGTTCTCGTCGGGATGCTCAGGGGTCTCTAGCGACCACGGACAGGACTGCCAACTCACATAAGGTGTCTTGGTCTTCCACCCTGAGAACAAGGGCTGTGAGAATATGACTTGGACACCCAACTGTCCACTCCTGGAAGAGACACGAGCAAAAGACACAGGGAAGCCGCCGAGCCATAAAGGACGATGGGAAAACAATAACCCGTTGACAACACGAACGGACTTAGCAGTGATGAGACTACCCGCGTCTACTTCACCAGCAAGCTCGGCTTCCTTTGTCTCCAGCTCGGTTAACTGTTTCTGAAGAACCGAGACTTGGGAAGTGGTCTTGGCTCTCTGCTTCTTGGTCTCCAGATATTCACGGACTGTCGGGACATCCATCAACAGACTCCTTTCATTACACCATCGGCTCGGGTACACAGGTAAGACTACCCTTGACTCGCTCCTGAAACCACTGCGGGGCGAAATCCCGATACCTTCCCCAGTACCAACCAAAATTATCATCTATGATCAGGCATTCTACCTTGTCGGTGGAACTTCTTGTCGCCCTTCCTAGTTCTTGAATCAGCGTATCCATAGCCAGATGTGCCGACCAGTCTTTGTCGTCCTCGTGTCTTGCCTGCAACACCAAGTCCCTCGTATCGGGGTAGGGTATCTTCCCTGCCACTAAATAACGGACACCTGTCGTCTCCGCCGGGAAATCCCAGCCAGTAGTCACCGTCGGGCTAACCAGCACCTTCGGTGGGCTGGCTTTCTTAAACCTGTCCACTACCAGCGAGACATCCCCAGTAGAGTGCGTGAGCATAATATCCTTGAACCGGGAGCGAGACATCAGGTATCTTGCCCGCTCATACGATACAGTGAATATAATCCCCTTGCGGTCGAGCCGGCGTTGTATAATCTGGTCTACCCTCGATTGCCAGATAGTCGTGGCATAATCATCCGAGCGATGGCTAATGCGGGCAGTAGGAACATGCCATATCGGGGTATTTTCCGGCGGAAAGTACGAGCCGACCTCTAACCAAGAGCGATCATCACCAGCAGGGACACCAACCGAGTCCGCTGTCTTGTGTGACAAGATGGCACTCATCAACACTATCTTGGGAGTACTCTGGAACAAGGCAGAACCATTATCCGCCACCCAGCGAGGAGTGAAACGGACACCATGGTGTGTTTTCTGGATAACCCAATCACCGGAACCAGCGGATAGAGACTGCAACTTCGCCGACGTGGACTTTGCCGACCGATAGGCGCGGGATAAAGCTCCGGGAATGGGACTACCACTACTGTGTAGCTCCCTGACCTCCGCTTCCAACTCATCCACGCGATCCTGTGCAACAGGAGCAGAGCAGGATGCCCACGATCGCCACTGCGCCCATAGGTCAGGGGGGGTCAGTGCATCAGGGTCAAGGCTCTTCTTCTTCCGTCCATTCCCGGATCTAGCAAATATCTCCGACGTAGGGAGAGACGGGAACTGTAAACCGAGAGACTCAATGCTCATCCGGTCAAGATACACGGACAGATGGTTCTCCAACGCCCCGAAAGCACTATGACCTTCGTCAAGGACGATGAGACCGAAGTCACCAATACCGGAAGAATAACGGGTCTGGGCTAGGTAGTAAGCATAGTTGGTAATCACGATAGGTGCATCTATGGAACGAGCAAGTTGGTCACGGTATGGACAACCCCCACTACGGGAGAACATACAGGATAGCCCCTCATGACAGGGGGCTTCCTCGGCGGTGAGAGTCGGGACGAGAGTGCACTTGAAATTATTCTGCCCTTTCACTTCGACACCCCCGAGAGCAATCGCGTCCCGTAAATACTGAGTTTGAAGCCCTTTGGTCGCGGTAAGGATGCAAGTTCGAACGCCGGACATCTTGGCAAGCAACAAGGCGATGACCGTCTTGCCCGACCCGGTGGGCAACGAGAGACCGAGAAAACGGGAGGGGGAGTGATACCAGTCCATAGCATAGTCAAAGGCTTCGGACTGACCAGGATACCACTCCTCGAACTTGGATACACCGAGTAGAACTGACGGGGACGGTAAGTTGGTCATCTATCGCTCCCCTCACCCTGTAATACTCCTCTTGTTGCCCTGTCCTGCAACTTGAGGTAATTCTCCCGCGCCACTTGCGCCAAGTCTAAGCCCGCTTCACAACAGATATTAGCCAAGTACCAGAGGACATCCCCAAGTTCCTTCCGGAGTCGCTCTTGGTCAGTACCCGATAACTTACCACTGTGGTCGCGGTAAACCTTCTTGATTATCTCCTCCACCTCCCCAACCTCGCCGGCGAGACCCAAAGCGGGGTACCAGAGATTGCTCCCAGCACTAGGATAGATAGCAGTCTCCCTTGCCTTGGATTGATACTCGTTAAAATTCATTACTTAATACTCCCCTCTCTTGATTCTGTCTACGGTATCGGCGCCACAGCGCCTAGCTACTATCTCGCAGTACTCCTTCTTTATTTCCAGAGCAAGACAACACCGATTAAGTACCCCGCAGGCCAACGGCGTCGTCCCGCTCCCTGAAAATGGGTCTAATACTATATCCCCTCCCCTAGAACCTAATGTGATAAGATAGGACATTAACTTGAGGGGTTTGACTGTGGGATGGTTGTTTACTTGGTTGCCAGCCCTATTTGCTCCCCCGTAAGGAGTATCCTGTATTAAGGTTTTCCAGTTTTCAGGATTGCTTTCTAAGGTAGGTCTAAATCCCAATATTGGAGGCTTTGCACTCCCAGATAGCCCCCTATTCTTCTCACTCTTACTAGCCTTTGGGACTATCAGAAAAGGAAAGGTCTTTTGTGCCCATTTATCTAGGTCAAAGTAGCGTGAGAATGAACCTGAGTCGCCATATTCCTTGCCTGCTGGCTTGCCCGTTGATGGTTGCCAAATGCCACCAGATTTTGAACCTTCGCCTTTATATGAACCAGCTTGCCTATCCCTCCCATCATTCAACACATCATCACTTACTAATAGATTGGCAGGGAAACGACCAGAGGGATTTACCAAATTCAGGCTATGGTCTTTTATATCAGTAAAAAGGCTTTTGGCACTATGGCTTGTAGGATTTTTGTGTCCCTTAAACCTATCTTGTTGCAAAGCTAAATCATCTTCGCTCTCATACGGTATCCTACAATCATCCAGCCAAGCAATACCCTTTCTATTCTTTAACGCTTGGCCAACAAAGGTCTTTTCAGATAAGGGCTTCATAGCCACGATAGTAACTTCTACTGCAGGCTTGGGTTGAAACCCGCCATAAGAACCATCTAGGGCTTTGGCTTGGGGGGTTGATGGTAAATCAACAACCTTTTCGCTTCCCATTCTTGGGGAATTACCGCCGATGCCAATGGTCATAGGTTGTCTTGATATAACTTCCCTTTCAGCTTCTTCTAGGCTATCAAACGGCAAAGCAAAATGTCGGCAGATAGTGGTAAACTCCTGTGGTGTAGGCATATTGAAACCTAACTCCCAATTAGCAACACACCCTGTCAAACCACCTGTCTTGCTAGGGAATAATTTGGCTATCTCTTTTTGGGTTATTCCCTTTTCTAATCGCCACTCCCTCAACCACTCTCCAAACCAACTAACAGAAACTCCACCCCTCTTATCCACCGCCTTGCCGATATTCTGTGCCTTTGGAAATCCTGACGCATACGCCCAGAAGATAGGGGTAAAATTCACCATAAATCCTGCATCCTCAAGAGATATAATCACCCTTGATAAACAGTCGGCTCTGGGTATGCTCATCACAAAAGCAAACGCCCCAGGCTTCAACAATCTAAAGCATTCCTGCCATATCTGTTTATCGGGTAGAGCCTTATCCCAGTCCTTGCCCATAAAGGAAATCCCGTAAGGTGGGTCGGTCACCACCAAGTCAACGCTGTCACTGGGCATACGGGGCAACACACTAAGGGAATCACCTTTGACAACCACTCGCCACTTGTCAGCGTAGTACGGGTCAGTTATCCCATACTCCTCAAACCAGTCACCGTTCTGGCTCATCGTTTGAACCCCAATTCAAAATTATTCAAAAATTCTCGCTCCTCGCCACAGTACTTGCACACCCCAACGGACACCGGACCATCGGCCGACTGTATCTTCCACCAATGAGCACCGCAAGGGGACAGAGGACAATGCCCGTTGGACGAAGCAGGGTAGGTAAACCCTTTAGCCCGCGGGAAAAACCGATTGTTGTATAGTTTCTCCTCTAACGATAACGATGTCAGTCTTTTGGCCATCGGTCACCCCCTATATTATATTACTCCCTATATTACTCCCTATATTATATACATTACTCCCTATACTGTGATGTGGTGTAATGACGTTATGAAAATACCACCACTAGGCGATTTGTAATGAAACATTACAGACGTAATGATGTAATGAAAATACCGCTACCAAGTGATTTGTAATGGAGCATCTGTAACCCCCGAGTGTAATATAGCATAACATAACCCTCAATTGTAATGTTTCATTACAGCATTACAGGTGTAATGACGTAATGTAGCTTTACATAATCCTAAATTGTAATTTAGCCTCAAAAATTCCCCATAGTAGATTGACATAATGTAGCTTTACATAACCCCCAACCGTAGTGTTCCATTACACTATGGGGAGTATGTAATGAGGCACTACAGAATACTGGTGTACCATACATACTACTCTACACCCTCACGGATACCGAATTTGGCGTATAAAGCGCGGACATCCACATGCCTGTCCTTGATAAGGACACTGATGTTACCGGCTTCGGCACGAAACACGCTATCAATGTTATGAGCGTCCCAGTCGCGGTTCTCCAGCGTCGTCAGGCTCCAACAGAACCCCGACAACAAGAGGGATGTGATACCTGTACCCAGTATATCTTTCACACTATCCAGGCGAGATACCGCCCAGCGTATCGAGGCTACCGACACTCGAACGTCCTCCGGTTGGTTGGCATAGCTGAACTTGGCAGGGTTCTCCGCCTGGATACGGAGCGTAGTATAGCCCTTCAATTTTATCTTGGAGTAGATATCATCGTAAGCAGACTGTAGCTCCGGCAAGTTCAGCGAGTTAGCATACCAGTCAGCCACCTGCCGGGACATACACTTTGTGAGAACACTCCGGGAGACACCCAAGCGAGTCGAAACGATACGCAATGAAGACATCAGCTCCACGGGGGCACGGCGTACCGCCCAGAACACCTCCGCCTCGCTCTCTGGTTCAGTTCTGATGTTGCGTCGCTTCTCTACGTCCTTGAACCGCGCTACTACCTCTTCCAGAGGCACCTTGGACAGGTCAGGTAACTCATCCGTAAAAGAGGACGGACGCAGAGATACCTCGGAAGGGGCTGTCGTCGTTGTTGTCTTAGTCATTCGTAATCCTCCACTCTCGGTCCGTCAAACAGTATACACCCCACCCTACTAGTGTCCAACCCCCACTTCTTGACCCAGTTATCATACCCTCCCTCCAGCAGTATCTCCAACTCTACATCCTCGGGTAGTTTGCTGGGACGGTACTGATCCAATATGAACTCTGTCTGATGACAACGATCTTCTAATAAAGCGTGATGAAAATTGCATAATAAAACTCGTTGCTGGAATCTGCCCTTAGAAGGATCCCCATTCTCACCCCACACCTCATGCAACTCCAGCCTCTCAGTGGCCCCGCACGGCGTATCATTACCGTTAATACGAGCGACGCACATACCAAGACAGTCTACATAAGCCTGTCGCCAATCACCATGCCGCCAAGTGCGAACATACCCACGCTGGGCTAGTCGCCTCCTCTCAGGATTCTTGTAAGGCATCCGAACACAGAAACTCCTTTACTAAACTACACGCACTCGGTGTTCCCCTATGCTGTGGCGCACCACCCTACCCCGCTCATCGAACTCTTGGGCGCAATTAACGCACAACATATAAAAACGAGGTCGCCTACCGGAAGAATCTACTTCCCGGAACAGGCGACCTCCACAATGAGGACAGATAGTACTGGAAGGACAAGTAGTATTGGGTAATAACCAAGGTGGGATTGAAACCGATGCTTCAGGTCTTGCTTGAACAGCTGTGGTCATAATACGCCTCCTCGCAAGTCAAACTGACTTGGACATTCTACCACTTGACACACAGGCAAAGTCAAGTACGCCCACAGCAACTCAGCCACACTACCAGTTAGCGCAAACTCGCTCGTTCGCCGTCTTTCTCACGAATACTGCCATTTTTGCCCCACTGGAACATCTGTTCTACTCTGCCCTATTGACAAACTGGTAATAGTATGATAAGGTATTAACAATGGAAGCAGAAATGGATAAACCAATCATAGACCTCACCGCCGCGGAGCCACTCAAGACTGTAAACCAGTCGGCATGTGCCCGGACACTCGGGATCAATGTGTCCAATGTATCTCGTATCTTGAGAGGGCAACGGGTCCCGCACCTGCACACCTTCTACCGACTAGCGCGATATCTATCTATGTCGCTAGACCAGCTCTATAAACTACTCTACAAGGAGTAAACCTACCGCTTCCTCATCACCTGCGTTACGACTATCCTTCTCATATACTCGCTTACGCTTACGCCCACTCTCCTTGCATTCCTCTCTACTCTCGTAGCTGCCTCCACCGGCAACCGCACCATCATTACCTTTGTCTTTGTACTTACTCCTGGCACTATTACACCCCCTTTATACATCTGCCGGGGGGCTCGGACTCTAACCGAGACCTCCGCCTCACGGAGTACACAGACCCCTGCGCGTCCCCCCGACCCCGGCATTATACTACAGGTGATTACACTTTGTCAATACCCCTCTACAGCCACCATCTACCTCTTCTCCCTATAGGGTGATTACACTTCTAGTAGTAGTGATTACACCACCTCCATTCTCAGGCTCAAAATCCCTCAAGGTGATTACAGGTGATTACACTTTGATTACACCCTACACAAGCCCCTCGTGCCTAGCCACTA